>OIEE01000835.1_pt1 | contig 9550 bp, 8 predicted proteins | sample 1581701 | NCBI WGS metagenome assembly OIEE01 (sample SAMN01760976, study PRJEB22395) | human gut metagenome | reverse complement strand
TGGATAATTCCTTACTGGCTGTAAGGGATATTAACCATAAATATATTGTAGTAGATACGAGAGAATGAAATACCGTATTGTAGGATTTTGAGAGGTACGGAACAAACCTACATTCTTTATCGCAAAGTCAACTTCTTTGTCTGTTATGAATGAAATAATACCGATTGTTCCAATCATACTAAAAAGAATAGCCCCATATTCGACTTTGCTTCTCTCATTGGCTTTCTTGAAATCGGCTTCACTAATAAAATACGCATCACTACGGTCAACAGCGTATGGGAGCAGATGACGAGAAGTGATAAGATATTTACCAGATTCAGTTGGGCTTGGCGAGTCGTGTGTGCCATCACGAACATCGACGGCGGTATCCAAGTCAACCAAGTTCCAAGTGGCAGGATATTTTCCAAACTCAAATTCTATGTAATCGGAATAGTTGGCTCTTTCGTAGTCAATAAATTCTGATTTGAAGATTGCTTGCACCGTAGCTTCTAAATTATCATTTATCTTCTGCTTTAAAGCAATTCTCTCCGTAATTGCCTTATAACTGTTCACTATTTCAAGCTGGTTTTCAATAGGCGGAATAGGCAATTCTAGTCTGCATATATCATCCCAAGTAATCCCACCACGAACGCTCCCGTCAGTATGTAACCAACAAATTCGGTCAAACTCCGGTCTGCGAAACCACATCATCAGATAATCTTCATTCAAAATGCTGTTATCTACTACCTCAAACATAAAATACGCCGGAGAAACAATAGCAGGTTCTTCTTCATCATACAATGCAACCGGAAGTCGTTCATCACGACCAACGTGCATTGGATTACACGCAAACTTTCCTTTTGTTATCAGTTTATATTTACTCAAATCCGTACCAATGACATTTGCAACCGACGGCATAAAGAACTTGTCTATGTTAATTCCCAAAACTCTGTCTGTTATGCTTTCTCTGTTCCGAGTATCAATCAGTCGGATATGGTTTCCTAAAATATCATAATTCGATTTCATATCCCAACTCCTTAAATACAGCAAGCAAATCTGATTTAGATTTTTCCTCTTGAGCAAGAAGTTCTTTGAGTTCTCCCTGCAATGATTTCATTTTGGTATCAAAGTCGATGTTCTCATCACGGTTGACAAACTCAATATATCTGCTCGGTACAAGAGTAAATCCTTTTTCCTTTACTTCATCAAAAGAAGCAGAATAGCAAAATTCCGGCACATTCTCATAAGTTTCCTCATAGCCTTCCTGCTGCCAGTTATGATATACACTTGTAACTTTGGCTCTATCTTCCTCTGTCAATTCAATGTACTTCTTCTCATAAGGACTGCCCATCTGTCGTAAATCCATAAAAAGTATTTCATCTTCTCGATTACGATAGCGTTTTAGCTTTCCATTCTGTTCCACAACACGAGCCTTTTTATTCTTATTGAGTACCCAAAGGGTAACGCTGATGTCTGTGGTATAGAAAAGGTTTCTCGGAAGAATAATAATCGCTTCTACCAAGTGATTTTCTATAAGCTGCTGCCTGATTTTCAGCTCTGTACCATCATCAGATAATGCACCATTGGCAAGCAGGAAACCTGCCACACCGTTTCGTGAAAGTTTAGAAACAATATTCAGTATCCAACCATAGTTTGCGTTGCTTGTTGGTGGAACTTCATATCCATTCCAACGAGGGTCGTCTACAAGCTCATTTTCGGCTCTCCACTGCTTCTGATTGAAAGGTGGGTTTGCCATAATGAAATCTGCTTTAAGGTCTTTGTGTTGGTCGTTGGTAAATGTATTGGCTGCCATCTCTCCAAGATTTGCAGAAATACCACGGATAGCTAAGTTCATTTTTGCCAGTTTGAAAGTGGTATTTGTGTATTCCTGACCGTAAATAGACACTTTCTTTTTATTACCGCTATGTGCTTCTACGAACTTGATGGACTGCACAAACATGCCGCCCGAACCGCAACAAGGGTCATAAAGTATTCCATCGTAAGGCTCAAGCATTTCGGCAATCAGATTTACAATACACTTTGGTGTGTAGAACTCTCCTTTACCTTTTCCTTCTGCAAGAGCAAACTTACTAAGGAAATACTCATATACACGACCTATAATGTCGTTCTCTTTATCATCTGTATTGATACGATTGATTTCATCAAGCAAAGAAGCTAACTTTGCAGTATCAATATGTAAGCGGGAGTAATAGTTATCCGGCAAAGCACCTTTCAGTGCCGGGTTGTTCTTTTCAATCGTATAAAGTGCTGTATCTATCTTCAGGGCAATATCGTCCTGCTTTGCATTTTCAATAATGTACTTCCAACGGCTTTCTTCAGGAAGATAGAATACATTTTCCTGAGTATAAAACGGTTTCATATCCGCATACTTTTCGCCGTGTGTAGCAATAATCTTATTACGGCATTCCTCAAACTTGTCACTGGCAAATTTAAGGAAGAATAAACTCAGAACAACGTGCTTATACTCCGCAGGCTCAACAGAACCTCTCAGTTTATCAGCACTTTTCCAAAGTGCTTCTTCCATTGATATTTCTTTCTTTGGTTTAGCAGCCCTTGCCATCTATAATTACCTCCGTGTTTTAATCTTCATCTAAAATAACTTCGCATATATCTCCGATGTCGCAGTGAAACACCTGACATATCCTCATCAGTACTTCAAGAGATACCGGCTCATTCTTATTTATCTTCGTTGCAGCGTATGATGTAATTTCGGCTGCACGCATTAAATCCTGTCTTTTCATTTGATTGTCAATCATAAGTTTTTGAAGTTTGTTATAGCATATCTTCATCAGTAACACCTCTTCATCTTATAATTCTTCTTCGTTACAGTTAGTCATCTAACATTATATATTAAATTTTCAGGCATTTCAAGATTCCGGACAGAAATGTAACCTTTCAGACACCAAGGTGTCACTTTTTACAAACACCTAATACGACTCTTTTAAAGAATAATAAAAAAGAGATGCCGAAGCACCTCAATTATACATTCTATTATTAACATTCAATGCAATCATTGCTATGACCTTTTCTATCGGCGGCTCTTTTCCGTCCGGTGCAACTGCTTTCCAAAAAGCTATTGCTTCCGGTTCAGCACTTTTCATTGCTTCCCGAATGGCAAACTGCATTTCCTCTTTTACTGCTTTTTCGGTTGTTCCATTTTCTTTTGCTATTTGTCTGAAAATGTCGTTCACTTCTACTTCCTCCTATGTCTATTAGTATGTGTCTATCACTGACAGTTGTTGTTATAGCATATTCTCTCTGTCGAAGTCCCGAAAAATTTGTCGATAGCTGAAATTTTTTATACTGAAAAAAAGAAAGCTCGTCGATTAAGACGAACTTCTGTGTTTTATGGAAGTATTTGCTTTGATTGCTTCACAAGTGTATCTATAACTTCATAAATTCTGTTTCTATCTTCAGGAGCAAGTTTTTCAAGCTTCTCATTCAGCATTGAGTTCTTGACTGTATATCCCGTTTCCAGAACATCTGTAAGAACCATATCCGATGATACACCTAAAGCATTTACTATCTTTATGAAAGTTTCGAGTGACGGAATTTTCTCTCCACGCTCAACCATACCAATATAATTTGTTGTCAAATCTGTTTTCTCAGCCAAATCTTCTTGGCGTAATTTCCTTGCAAGTCGGAACTTTCTTATATTCTTGCCGATTGTATCGAGCTTCATCACATCACCTCCCTTAGTGTGTTTCCATAACTAATAGTATAGGTTAAGTCGATTTCAAATCACACGCACCCAAAGGAAGTCAAACCAACTATTAGTGATGATTCCCAACTATTTTTATGTTATACTATAAAAGTAGTAATTCACGATTGTTAATGGCGAAAGACAAATCACAACCCAAGAGCCAAGTTAAACAATCTCCATAGAATAAACTTAGGGGTAAAAAGGAATGGACGAACAAAAGATAATATTCAGTAATCGGTTTGAAAAAGAGAAATTTGAGGATTACAAAACAGATTTGGGAACTGGCAACACAATCACTCCTGACTTTACGGAAGCTGATGATTTTTTGAAATTCATACAGAAGAACCGCAGAAGTGTTCCAAGTAAAGAACGAATTGCTGATAAGGACAAATTCATCAAGACCGTTTACGAGTTATCCAACAGCTTTGAAATTGACGCTGACCTGATAGAATTTGCCGAGGGATATATCGCCAACATCTATGTAGATTATGCCTGCTACACTGGATATATCAAGAAGCTGTTAGCAATTCTTTTTATCCTTGCCGATGATATTTCCTTTTTAGACGGCAGTAAAGAAAATGCCGATATGCTTTTCAGCTTCACTTATCACACACACCATATTTTCCTGAATAACAGAGAAACAACTGATTTCTCATAATGTACCCGATGGCTACTCAACTGAGCAGCCATCTTTTCAATTTTCCAGACACCGTCTGGAATTTTTAATATGCCGGAATACCGTATCCATAGATATTGCTGCTTCCGACTGCGTACTGTCTTTGCTTGCAGGCGTCGCCTGAGTTGCCCTCTACGGTATAAACTGTGCCATTCTCACACTTCTCTACGATACCAACGTGGTCTGTTGTACCGTCGCCTTCCCAATCAAAGAAGATAATATCTCCTACCTTTGGTTCATAAGTGCGGTCTTGCCATTTTCCATTTGACTTAAACCAGTTTGCACCATCCACGCAACCTGCAAATTTCGGAACAAGTCCGCTTTCAATATACCCGCATTGGTCAGCACACCAAGATACGAAGCAGGCACACCATTCCACTCGACTATTAAAGCCGTACCAGCTCCAGTAAGGTTGTCCGCCCTGATTGCCTAGCTGTGTCAAGGCAACCTCAACAATCGCCTGATTACCTCCGGCAGTAAAGGCTCGCCCATACGGATAGTATCTCAGAACGTGAGCCGGATATTGGGTATCTCCATAACTGTCCCAACCAAGCCTTTGTGCCTGCTGAGTGGAAAACTCCACTGCATTGGCATAAGAATAACCGCCATACTTTGTTTTTGCCCAAGAAATATACCCATTACCGAAGTTGTAGCCTTGCAAGGCAAGTTTGATATGCTCCATATCTATCGGACTTTCCACTTCTGCCGAAGTAAGAGCCGCTTTCAATTCCTGAACTCCACACTGGATAGAATATTCAGGGTCTTTAATTCCATTAGGTTCGTGCGGATACCTTGTATTGAAACTTCCCTCTGCTGCCTGCATAGGGTCAAGTCCTCTGCCACCGCTTTCCTGCATCATAACCGCCTTGATAAGTTCCACATACTCAGGAATGCCGTACTCTTTGGCATACTTCTGTATGATGGGTTCATAGGCTTCTACCTCTGCACTTACCGGAGTATAGGAATTACTGTCACTTCCTCCTCCAAACATTGCTACGGCAGCACCAAACAGCACGACAATCATAATAATCAGAACCGCTATCCAACCGCCTGCGGCGATTGCTGCTACAAGTGCTTTTGTCCCTGCAATAATCGCTTTGACTGTCGCAACAGTAGCTTTCGCTGTCGCTTTGACGGTATCTGCTGTGGCTTTCGCCGCTTTCTTTGCCGTCTGAGCCGCTTTCTGTGTTGCTTTGGCTGTTGTTTTTGCTGTTTTCTGTGCTATAATGGCAGCTTCTTTGGTGGTCTTAATAGAAGTCTTTGCCGTTTGTTCTGCGGTCTTGACCGACCTTTGAACAGTATTGGTTGCACCTTTCGATACGGTCTTGACTGTCGTATTTCCTGCCGACCTTGCAGACTGTTTAATTGTTTTCTCCGTACGCTCCAGAGTTCGGATGCTCTGTTTTCCGACAGGATTGACCGATTGTTTCTGAAGCTGTTTCTCTGCACGCTTGGTCTTGAAATTCTCAATTCCCGTTTTGGCTTTCTGATAATTCTGCCTTGTTTCACGCATACCCCATCTGCCGACTTTATCCGCACGGTATGCAGTTTCGTGAACAGCCCTATCCGTTGCCGCTTCGATTTTATCGGAAGCATATTCCTCTGCGGAATTTTCCGAAGCATTGGTGGAATGTTCTGCCTTATCTTTCGTCATCACATAGGCTTTCTTCATTCGCTCCGTGGCAACTGCTGCCTTATTTATGGTCTTGATTGTACCTTTGCTTGTATCTCTTGTTTTTATATCAGCCATCGGTTTCCTCCTTTCTCGAAAAATAATAGAGAGTGGGGTTTAATCCACTCTCTTAGCGACAACAACAAGCCTGCCATTGCTTCTTGAATATTCACAAGTAGAAAGAGAAATCAGCTTGTCGCCATACTCTGCCGATACTCCGGTATCATACAGAGAAAGTCCCTTGCACTTGGCAACATACGCATCAAACTCTGCTGCATTTTCTGCGTCTGTAAACTCATAATACTTAAAGCTGTCGGAGCTGTTTGTATAAACAACCGTCTTAAAGACTGCAATCACTTCATACTGGTGTCTGTCCGTCAGTGTATCAAAAGTAATAGTCTTATGCCCTTCCCAAAAGCTCTTGTTTCTGTACTTCATCAGTCCCGTAAACATAGAACCGTCATTCATATGGTGTCCGTATATAATGATGTTGTCTGAAGGTTTCTGCACATCACAATTTTCCTGCACATATGGACAGCCATAAGCGGAATAGGTCTTATCAAACTTGTGCTTCAGGTAGAAGTTCGGCTCATTTACAGACTGCACGACCGGATAGTTGATATTGGTATCCTCAACCTTTATCCAACCCACCATATCCTCATTCTGCCGATAGAGTTCAAGATATTCCGCAAGATAGTCCTTATCTTCCGAAAATGTCACGCCCTCATTTTCCTTTGGCGGCTCATCCTCCACAATCTCCGCAAGGTTATCATAGACTTCATTCTGCTTGGCAGAGTCAATGTGATTACGGATAATAAAGAAGGTGCTTACAGACAACACTACCGTAAACACCACCGCAATAATAATATAGATTTTTTTGCTCATTTTCTCTTACCTTTCCATATCGTTTCTCTTAGGTGGAGTCAAATCTCTGCAATACTCCGGATACCTCAACTTGATACCCTCCATAAAATACGGAGCATATCCGCAACAGAACAGTTCCTCCGGTGTATAGAGATTTTCCCTGCCTTCTTCCGTAAATCCATTCCAGAGATTAAAGGCAAGGTGGCAGACCTTGACTGTGCCACTTGTCTGCCAACCGCCGTGCATACCTTCCGGTATGATGCAATCCCTCTTAAAATCAAACATCTTTCCGATGTTCATTCTCGTTTCTTCTGAAATACCCATCACATAGAAAAATGCTCTGTGATAGCAGTCATTGACTTTACACTTATCCAGATTTTCCAATACAAAATCTCTGTGTGCAGCATTGCGAAATTGAATTTTAGACATTATAAATCCCTCCTTATGCTTCGCCCGGCTTGGTCGTCATCAGTTTATAAAGTTTCGTGTTCTTAGGGAATTTGTTTGCAAACGGTACAAGCGAACTTCCCACCTTGATAAGTCCGTGTCCTGCTTCCACATTCGTGATATAGGACATCTGAAGGTCGGAAATATTCAGAAGTTTTGCAAGCTCAAGCCTGTCTGTGGAAGCCTGATTCAGCATAATGATAAACTCTGAGTTTGCAAGCATTGTTCTCGCTGTGTGGCTCTGCAAAAGGTCATCGACGTTCTGGGTAATTCCACTTGCGTATGCACCGTATTTTCTCACACGCTTCCACAAGGTAAAGAGGAAGTTTGCAGAATATTCGTGCTGGAACAGAAGATAAATCTCATCAATGAAGATAAAGGTATTCTTACCCTTTGCACGGTTCTGTGTGATACGGTTCAGGATAGAGTCAAGGACAACAAGCATACCAATCGGCATAAGCTGTTTACCCAAGTCAAGAATGTCATAGCAGATAAGGCGGTTATTGGTATCCACATTCGTCTGCTTTGCAAAAGTGTTCAGAGAACCATGCGTAAAAAGCTCAATAGCAAGTGCCAGTTCCTTTGCTTCCGGTTCGTCCTGCTGCAAAAGTTCTGCCCTGAAATCCTGCAAGGTCGGTATATGTCCCTGATAGTCATTCTGCTGATAACTGCGGTACACGCTTGCCGTGCAACGGTCAATGATAGACTTCTGCTTTGCTCCGAGATTTGTTCCGCCGATAAGCTGTTCACAAAGGGACATAATAAACTCAGATTTCAAAATGACAGGGTTTGCACCGTCGCCGTAATCCTTATTCATATCCATTGCATTGATGTGATTGTCGGAAGTAGCAGAAATATTGATTACCTCTCCGCCCATCGCATTGACAAGCTGTGAATACTCTCGCTCAGGGTCGATGATGATAATATCTGCGTCTGAAGAAAGCACCTGATTGATGATTTCTCCCTTTGCCGCAAATGACTTACCGCCACCGGATACACCGAGAATAAAGGAGTTACCATTCAAAAGCTGCTTACGGTCTGCGATAATCATATTTTTGCTGATAACATTCTGACCGTAATAGATACCGTTCTCGTGGAAAATATCCTGCACCCTGAATGGGATAAATACCGAAAGGCTCTCTGTTGTAAGTGTTCTGAACGCATCAATCTTTCTTGTTCCAAACGGCATTACCGTGTTGAGTCCATCTACCTGCTGAAATCTCAGTGTTGCAAACTGGCAAAGATGTTTTCTTGCTGTGGTAAGCAATGCTTCCGTATCATTCTCAAGCTGTTCCTTACTGTCTGCTGTAATAACCATTGTGATAACAGCGAACATCATTCTCTGGTCACGGGTCGTAAGGTCATCGAGGAACTCTTTCATTTCTTTCTTCTGCTGCTCCATATCATACGGAACAGTTGCAGAGAAGTTGTTATTGGCATTCTGCCTACGCTGCCAGTTTGTGATATTGGTTTCCACACCAAGCAGACGGTTCTCTGCTTCCTTTACTGCTTCATCAGTTGGAACGGGAACAATATCAATGGACATCATCAGATTTCTGTTCATATCCGTAAGTTCCGCTACCATACTGTCTTTGATATAGGACGCATATTCACGAAGAAAAAGGACTCTTCCATAACGGTTTCCCATCTTGAAATAGTCCTTTTCAAATTCCATTGTGTCGGGGCAGATATAATCCTTAAAATCGTGTCCCTTTTTTCTTGTTTCCTTAATATCAAAGTGAAAAGAACTTTCTTCTCCCACACGATAGAAATCGTGGAAAATACGAAGTCTTTCGTCTGTTTCCAGTTCCACACACTTACTTCCAAGCCTGCCGAAGTGAGCAATCAAATCTGCACCGACACGGGCAAAATAAGTTCTTGCGTCCTCCACACTCTTTTTGTTGATGGAAATGGTAATATACTTATCCTGAACAATGGAGCTTGCACCCGTTGCCTTATCAAGAAGCATTTTGTTGTATTCCTCTCGATACTCGTCCAGATTATCTCCGGTTGTCGGAATAAGGATTGTCTGCTCAAAATCCAGTCTGTTGAGCCGACGATTATTGATTGTGATTTTTGTCGTTGCACCACTGTCAAGAGAGTTCAGAAGTTCGGAATATTCAAGGAACATCGCTTCCTTATCCTCACGGCTTGCCACCGCATAGTTAATGTCCGTAAAGCGATAAGT
>OIEE01000834.1_pt1 | contig 9562 bp, 6 predicted proteins | sample 1581701 | NCBI WGS metagenome assembly OIEE01 (sample SAMN01760976, study PRJEB22395) | human gut metagenome | reverse complement strand
GGCTAAGACGGTTTACACCTTCACCATGCCGGACGGCGATGTGACCATCAGCGTTACCAAAGACGCCAAGACCTATGCGGTCAATGTTGCTCCCCTGACCAATGGTGAGATCACTGCTTCCGCTAAAGAAGCAGCTGAGAAGGAAACCGTAACCCTGACTGCTAAGCCCGCGACCGGCTATGCCCTGAAGGCTGGCAGCGTGAAGGTTACCTACAAAGACGCTGACAACACCGATAAGACCGTTGAAGTGAAGCCTGATACCGAAAAAGCCAACACCTACACCTTTGCAATGCCTGCTTACCCTGTCAACGTCAGCGCAGAGTTTGTTAAGGAATACAAGGTTACCGCAGCTCCTGCTGATAACGGCACTGTTACCGTAGACCCGGCCGCAGCTGTTGAAGGCACCGACGTTACCGTTACCGTTAAGGCAGCTGATAACTACCAGCTCAAGGCTGACAGCCTGACCTACAGCTATCAGATCGGCGAAGATAAAAAGACCGAAAAGCTGACCCTGACCGATGGCAAAGCAACCTTCAAGATGCCTGCCGCTGATGTTACCGTTAGCGCTGTGTTTGAAGCACTGACTGCAACTCCGACTGCAACTCCGACCGCAACTCCGACCGCAAAGCCGGCAGAGCCGACTGCTGTGCCGGAGCCGACTGCTGTGCCGGAGCCGACTGAGGCACCGTCTACTGAACCCGAAACGCGCACCGCTCACGGTGCTGCTGAAAAGACCACCATTACCGCAATGGCTGTCTTTACCTGCACCGATAAGAACTGCGCAAGCGCACAGTTCGTGGATGCAACTGTAAAGCAGACCAGCGGCGTTACCACCGCTGCTGTCAACTTCAACGGCAAGGACTACACCGCCAAGTACGGCGAGAAGAACGGCTGGGTTGAAGAAAACGGCAAGAAGTACTGGTACGAAAAGGGCGTGAAGCAGGGTACCACCGGCCGCGGCAAAGAGATCTATGATCCCGATTCCGATGCCTGGTACTGGCTGGATGCTGTCCAGGGCGGCGCAATGACCGTCAACAAGGACGTTTACCAGGAATCCGCCGCCGGCCAGTGGGCTGATAAGCCCGATGGCACCGGCAAGTGGGTCCGTTACGATGAGAACGGCCACATGGTCAAGGGCTGGCAGACGACCGATAAGGGCACCTACTACTTTGACCTGATCACCGGCGCTATGGCTAAGGGCGCAGGCGATATTGACGGTGTACCTTGCGCATTTGACGAGTACACCGGTATCGCTCTGGACGGCCAGTGGCTGACTATCAAAGGCGCTGACTTCTGGTACGAAAAGGGCGTTCGCCAGGGCCTGGATGGCCGCGGCAAGGAAATCTATGACCCGGCTTCCGACGCTTGGTACTGGCTGGATGCCGTTGACCAGGGCAAGAAAGCCACCAGCAAGGATGTCTATCAGGAATCCGAAGCTGGCCAGTGGGCTGACCGCGCCGATGGTACCGGCAAGTGGGTCCGTTACGATGCACAGGGCCACATGATCAAGGGCTGGAGCGCTGACAAGCGTTACTATTTCGACCCGATCTATGGCACTATGGCTAAGGGCGATGCAGTCATCGATGGCCGCACTTATCATTTCGATAAGAACACCGGCATTCGGCAGTAATCCCACAGCCTGAACAATGAGCTGTAACCCAGCCCATTAACCCCTAAATAGAAATGCCGCAGCAGATGTAACAGTCTGCTGCGGCATTTTTGTATTTGTGGGCATAGGTTCGGTGAAATATTTGCCAGGCCAGTAGGGCGGGGGACCCCACCCTGCCGAAATACTGGGAACAATACACAATTTAAAAATTGCAATATACCTTGCTATGCCGTAGGGGGCGGCGTCCCCGACGCCTCGGAGGAGCGTATAAATTACAGGCCTTTTGTTGGTAACTGTACGGTAGGACGGCCAGCCCATTGGCCGCCGGATGAGCCCAGTCACAAATCTCATTTATCAGGCTCTGCGCGAGGAACCACCCCTCACCGGCTTTCGCCGGAGCTCCCCTCTAAGGGGAGCCAGTATCTTACCTTATGATTGCGGTGGCTCCCCTAGAGGGGAGCTGGACGCGAAGCGGCCTGAGGGGGGCCTTGCCGCAAACCTAAAGCAATCGAATCCAACGCCTTGGAACAGTCACTGCGCCCGCAGGCACCTTGCCCTGCCACAAATCCCATCACGACCAATCGGACAAGGCCTCGGAACGGTCAAGACCGTTCCCTACAGAACAAATTATAATGGGCAGCACACCTTTAAACAATCAGTAGGGCGGGGGACCCCACCCAATAGTACACGATTAAAAAATCGCAATTTACCTTACCCGCATAATAAAGGCAACACACAAAAACATGGCGAGCACATCAGGCCGGTGCAAGGGCAAAACCTACTAAAAAGCTGCGGCTAAATTTGGCAAATATGGCGCGCGAAGTATAATTTTTGGAGGATATCACAAGCAGAACAAACAAACTTTGTCAGTTCAAACAACAAAAAAACAACAAACTGGCATGAATGCCAAAGAATGCGGCCGCGAATTGTGAAAGATTTTAATATATTTTCTTCGTTTTCTCCTTACCTGTTATCATTTGAATTTGCAATCGAAATATGGAACTTGTATAATAGAATAAAAGAAAAGTGTAAAATAAATGGGTGAAGAGGATTTGGTGCAATGGAAGATAAAAATAGATTCAGCATTCTGCTGGAGCATTTGCTGGAAGTTGCGGAAGTCAAGAACTATACCCTGGCCAAGCGCCTGCAATACGATGTTTCCTATATCAGCAAATGGGTCAGCGGCCGCATGCTGCCTGCCAAAAAGACTGAAAAGCGCGTGATGGAGGGCATCAGTGCCTGCGTGGTGGATGAAGCCACCGATGATGGCCGTGACCTGCTGCTGCGGGAATACAGCGTTAGCATCCCCAGTGACCTGAAAGCCGCCATTTATGATAACCTGATTGCTGAATATGATTATTTGCAAGAGGAGCTGGACAGCGGCGAGGCGCGCATTGGCCCCTATACGGACTTTTGGGCCGAGCTGAACATGCTGCAATACCTGACCAAAATGGCGCACCCCGTGCTGCGCCGCGTCAGCCAGCTGGACATTGTGCTGTGATGGACCTGATGGAAATGGCGCGCGAATACCGCCTGAAAGTTGCTAACCTGCAAAACGGCCAGCTGGTGGACCAGCGCAGCTATGATAACGTCTATTTCAAGCTGATGATCGATATCAGCCGCGAAAAATGGGACCCCATCTATGATGCCGCGCTCATTATCAACGTGCTGACCAACTTCAGCCATATTCATTTCAAGCTGTTTGGCAGCACCGCGGCTGCCGGGCGCGCGGTGTTTGTGGTCAAGGGCGATTTTGCCATTACCGGCCTGTTGGTCAGCCACAGCCGCTGCGCTACCGTTACCGCCACCGAGGACCCGCAGAACTGCGAAAGCCTGTATGATAACTTCTCCAAGCTCTGCGTGCGGGATGACCAGCTTTTCCGCGATACCAGCATGCGCCAGCTGATCAGCCAGTACGACTATATGCACACGCTGCTGGCCTCCAATCTGCGGTGGATGTTCGGCCACCTGAATGAGCTTCTGCTGCCGGATGACTTGTTTGAAGAGATCCTGACCGCCCACGAGGCCGAGCTGAAAGATTTTTTGGGTGCTACCCCTGCGGAGCTGCGTAGCGTACACAACCTTGCCAAAGGTGTGGTGGAGGAAACAAACATCCGCATCCTGATTTATGAAGCTGCATTTTCCTCCATGGCGGTTTCCGGCGAGCTGGACTTTTTCAGTTACAAGGTCAGCCTTACCCCGGATCAGCGCAGCCGGTGCATCAGCTATGTGCTGCAGCTTTGCAAGCAGCGTGAAAAACTTGAATTCCGCTTGATCAGCGGCCGCATTGTGAACGATTTCCAGTATGTGGCGGACCCCAATATGTTTCTTTCTGGCGCTGCATCGTATCTTCGGCTGGATAACAACTGCCCCATCAACCGGATTGCAATGGTCAACAACAGTGTGATGGAAGACCGCCTGAGTGAATATTTTGATCAGGTCTGGAATTTGGATGACCAGAACGTGACAAAAGAGCGCAACGCCATTGCGGAGCACATCCATCATGTCCTGCAGGGAATCCATCTGATTACCCGCGCCAAAAGTGATGAAATGGAAGAACTGCAAGAGAGCTGGATGAACAAAATCTAAAAATACAACATACATACGCATAAACATAAAGCCCTGGCTGCTGCGGTAGCTGGGGCTTTTGTTGCACCGAGGAAAATGAAATTGCAAGAAAACTCCATGCCGAAGCGTGAAAATCCATGTGAAAAAAGTGAATCACGCGGAATCAATTTCTGGAAATTTGTGCCATGGGATTCTCGTGCTTTCCGTAAACAGGAATGGTATACTATATTCAGCACCGAAGATAATTGTAGCGTTATGGTTCGGTGACGCTGTGCAACGATGTGCACAGCAGGGGAAAGCGCCATAAAGGTTTGGCGTGATTTGATTTGGATAATTTAATTCCCTGCAACTATAAGGGAAAGACATTTGGAGGAAATTGCAATGAATGAAAACGCGATGTTGACTGGCAAGCCCAGCATTGACCGCCCCTGGATGAAGTTCTATCCAGAAGTTCTGCGCGGTATCCAGGTTCCGGCCTGCACCGTGGAGCAGTACCTCTCCGTGCGCGCTGCAGACCCTAACGTGATTGCCATGCACTACTATGGTGTGGATATCACCTGGGGTACCGTGTTCCGTAAGGTGGACGCCACCGCCCGCGCTCTGCAGGTGCTTGGCATCAAGCAGGGGGACCAGATCCCCGTGTTCCTGCGTTCTGTGCCGGAATTCATTTATCTGCTGCTGGCAGCCGAGCGCATCGGCGCTTCGCTGCTGTGCCGTGACAACACCCTGGAAGAAAACATTGAAGCTGTTCAGAAAGCCAATGCCAAGGTGATTTTTGTTCACGACTTCTTCTCCAAGGCCGAAATCGAAGCCTACCGTGAGCAGACCAACGTGAATACCTATGTTATCGTTCCCGCTCTGGAAAGCGGCGACCGCGCCGCTATGCCGGTTTACCTGCAGCATTCCCTGGATGCCCTGTATCCGGATGTTCCCGCCCGTGGCTCTGATACCATGATGTGGGCTGATTTCTGTAACATGGGCCAGCGTTTCCGCGGCTTTGTGCCCGCTCCTGTCAACATTGACCGCCCGTTGCTGCGCGCCTACACCAGCGGTTCCACCGGTCCTTCCAAGCAGGTCATCCATTCTGCACACAGCATCATCGGCGTGCTGGCCCAGATGAACTTTTATGGCTCTTCGGATAAATTCCGCCCCACCTGGCTGCTGACCATCCTGCCCCCGGCTCTGATCGCTGTTGTGGTTTCCATGATGCTGCTGCCCCTGGCCGGCGGTATGCTGCTCATTCTGGATCCGTTTGTGGATGTGTACGATGTTGACCTGGAAATGATGCGCTACCGCCCCAACAACTGGCCCCTGATCCCCATGTTTGTGGAGGTTATCCGCCGCAGCAAGCGTCTTCCGGCTGACTATGATATGTCCCACATGCTGGCCATCGGCGCCGGCTGCGAGGCATTCAACAACAAGCAGCTGCGCAATGTTGAGGAGTTCCTCAAGCAGCATAACTGCAACCTGCGCTTTACTGCCGGCTACGGCAGCAGCGAGGCCGGCTCCAACGCCACTCTGCCCATGGCTCCGTTCCCGGTGCGTGACGGCAACGTTGGTGTGCCGATGATCCGCAGCGTCATCAGCATCTTCAAGCCCGGCACCCAGGAAGAGCTGACCTACAATACCCCCGGTGAGATCTGCATGACGGGCCCCGGCGTGATGCTGGGCTATGACCGCCCCGAAGCAACCGCCAAGGCACTGCAGGTCCACGCAGACGGCAAGACCTGGCTGCACACCGGCGATATTGGCTATATGTCCGAGGACGGTGTGCTCTACACGATGACCCGCGGCGCATCCCCGCGCTTTGGCGGCGGCGACCTGATGGTGCAGCCGCTGGAGAACATCGTGGCCGATGCCGACATCAAAGGCATCAAGGACGAGTTCTTTGTTATCGTGCCGGATGATGAGCACGAGGGCTGCTTCCTGCCGTACCTGTACGTCCAGCTCAAAGATGGCTACACCTTGGACGATGTGCGCGATAAGATCAATGCCTGCCTGCCGGAACGTTACATGCGTCCGGTGGAGATTTTCACCGTACCGGAACGCCCGTTCTTCCACTTCAAGACCAACCGTATTGGCCTGAGCAAAGAAATCATCGCCAAGCGCAACCAGCAGAAAGAGAAAGCCAAGCGCAACAGCTTTGCCGATGGCTGCATTGCCTGATGACTTTGGCGTGATAAAATCATGATAATGTAACGGCATGTGCCCACCTTATAATAGAGATAAGGGGGCACATGCCTTTTGTTTTGGGGTGGGGGAGCGGATGAAGATGAACGGTACGCGCGGTTGGGGGATAGGGGAGAAGGGCAATCGGATTCCGGTGCGGGGAAGATACTTGTGAAGTTGTAAAATAAAACTTTGAAATCCATCCGCGGATGAAAAGTACGATAGGGCACTGTATCATTAGCCACATGCTGAAAAAATGCTGTAGGGAACGGGATTGACCGTTCCGCAGCCTTATAAAAAGTCAACCTTTTACGGGGAAAAGAAAAATATCGCTACTCTTTTTTGAAAAAATCACAAAGGAAATTTTGTGTTTTTCTTTTGGAAAGAGGAATTTCGGATGAAAAAGGGGAGTTCGGAAAACAAAAACAGGAAAAACTTTGTAAGATATGGGAAATAAATGACGATGAAACGAACTGTATTTTGACGAAACTAAAAAGGCATAAAATAATAAAAAAACTTTCAAAAAGTGTTGACAAAAGGGGGATACTTGGTTATAATAATATTCGTCGCCGGTGAGGCGGCCAAACAAAATAAGCGGATGTGGCGGAACTGGCAGACGCGCTAGATTCAGGTTCTAGTTCCCTTAAAAGAGTGTGGGTTCAAATCCCTTCATCCGCACCAAAGAGCTTCAAGCTTTGGCTTGAGGCTCTTTTTCTTTGTCTTGGCTTTTAAGTTGTTTATTGCCCTGCCAAAAGCAGAGAGATGATTACCGCTCCGGTATCAGTGAGGAAAAAAGGCCATATGAAGGTTTACCACAAGCTGTCAGGCGAATTTCCATATGCCTGCGTTTCCCTGTGGCCCTGAATCTGGCTCTAAACCGTGTTCCCAATAAAGGGCAGTGTATTCGTATGCTGCCCTCTTTCATACAACGAAATGTCCACGGACGGAACACAGATATATTGTCCACAAAAACATTTTTTAAATATTTTTTACTTCGTATCAACGATAAAAATAGATTGTTTTTCCACAGGGCACACCTGTCCGCCTCTTGCAATCTTGAACGATTGCGGTATAATGGAAAACATTCCGCGAAACCGTTTGTGCGGGCGGCTGCGGAATGGGCAGGTGCGGAACATCTGCCAAACCCAATTAAAATAGGGAAGAGGAATCGTTATGAATCAACTCACAAAAGCAGCCAAAACGCTGGCTGCCAAGTACAACTCCACCAGCCTGATCCTGCGCATTGCAATCGGCCTGGTGGTCGGTTCGGTGCTGGCTTTGATCTGCCCCGGTGCTGCATGGATCGAAGAATTCGGCAACCTGTTTGTCGGCGCGCTGAAAGGCGTTGCACCAGTGCTGGTGTTTGTTATTGTTGCCAGTGCACTGGCGCAGGGCTCCTCCAAGCTGGACCGCCGCTTTGGTACGGTGGTCTGGCTGTACATGCTCACCACCTTTGTGGCGGCTGCGCTCAGCGTTGTGACCAGCAAGCTGTTCCCGCAGACGCTGGTTCTGGCGGAAGCTGCCACGGCGGATGTGGTGCCCCAGGGCCTGGGTGATGTGATGCACACCCTGCTTTCCAACATTGTTTCTAACCCGGTTGCTTCCATCATGAACGGCAACTATATCGGCATCCTGATGTGGGCCTGCCTGTTCGGCCTTGCCATGAAAAAGCTGGGCAGCGATACCACCAAGAACTTTATGGCCAACACGGCGGATGCAATTTCTGCCATTGTGCGGTGGATCATCAACCTGGCGCCGTTTGGCATTATGGGCCTGGTGTTTACCAACGTGTCGGACAACGGCCTGTCCATCTTTACCCAGTACGGGCGCCTGTTGCTGCTGCTGGTGGGCACCATGCTGCTGATGGCGCTGGTGATCAACCCGTTCATCATCTTTATCTACCTGCACCGCAACCCCTACCCACTGGTGTTCCGCTGCCTGCGTGAAAGCGGCCTGACCGCTTTCTTCACCCGCAGCTCCGCCGCCAACATCCCGGTCAACATGTCTTTGTGCGAAAAGCTGGGCCTGGATAAGGATATTTACTCCGTCTCCATCCCGCTGGGCGCAACCATCAATATGGACGGCGCTGCTATTACCATCACCATCATGACGCTGGCTGCCGCCAACACGCTGGGCATGCAGGTCTCCGTGCCTGCCGCCATCCTGCTGTCCATCATGTCGGCTTTGGGCGCATGCGGCGCTTCCGGTGTTGCGGGCGGTTCGCTGCTGCTCATCCCCATGGCCTGCTCGCTGTTTGGCATTTCCAATGATATTGCCATGCAGGTCGTCGGCGTTGGCTTCATCATTGGCGTTATTCAGGACTCCGTTGAGACTGCGCTGAACTCCGCCGGTGACGTGGAATTTGCCGCCACCGCCGAATACCACCAGTGGCTCAAAGAGGGCAAACCTCTGCCGGCTTTCATGGGCGGTAAATAAGGTACATAGGTATCATTTAAGTATTACAGCCCCGGTTCTGCGTTTGCAGAGCCGGGGCTGTTGTTATATCCTGAGTGTGGGTAGCAGGGCGGTAGGGAAAAGTGGGGCGGCCAGCCCTCTGGCCGCCGGACGGGCCCGATCACAAATCTCATTATGCCAGATTTGGACAAGGCCCCGGAACGGTCAAGACCATTCCCTACAGAACATTTTATTCTGCGCGGCTAACCTTCTAAAATACCAGTAGGGCAGGATGCTCTCACCCCGCCGCGGAGAAACATAAAATCATTCGTTGTGCACCTAAAAGATAATTTGTAGGGGACGATGCTTGCCATCGTCCCGTTTGGCAGCCTTGCCATCAATTCTCTTTCCTATACTTTGCGACTTTGCCTATAAAACATAAACTCAATAGAAGGTATACCAATGCCCCACATGCACGGCTCGGAACCACGACCGGTATCCGCCCGCCAACTGTGGGGCATTTACTTTGATATATAGCAATTTTCAATAATCCAGCACAGTATCGGCACCGCCGTCCACCGGGCCGATGGACTTCATGGAAGAATGGATCAGAATGTTTTCCTGCCCGGTCAGGCCCATATCAGCCAGGTCCTGCAGAAGGTCCAGTTTGGTATAGCTCATAAAAAATCCTTTCTGGAATCAAAGCGGCGGTATGACAGCAGCAAGCCCGCAGGCGCATACAGGGGCGCGGTGCGGGCTTGCTGCTTTTTTAGGGCAATACCGCATAATTCTAAGTGCCGATACGGCGAGCGAGGTACGGCA
>OIEE01000820.1_pt1 | contig 9604 bp, 7 predicted proteins | sample 1581701 | NCBI WGS metagenome assembly OIEE01 (sample SAMN01760976, study PRJEB22395) | human gut metagenome | reverse complement strand
CGAAAATGAAGAAATGGGAAGGCGCTTTTCAGGGTGAAGCCAGGAAACCTGCCAAATCAAAACATAGATAATCACGCTCTCCCGGGGTCAGGAAAGCCAATTATTAATTCTTAAATTCTTTCGATGAAAGTAAAGTTATTATTGACAGCAATTACTTTAAGCTGTCTGGCTATTGACGTACTGGCACAAGTCAGTATCAGTGGAAAGATTGTGAGTGCCGATACCAACGAACCTGTAGTGGGGGCTAATATTCGTATTGACCAAAGCCTTTCAGGATGCACCACAAATGGTAAAGGCGAGTTTTCCATCAGCAATCTCCCTGATGGGAAACACGTATTAAGAATCACGCATGTCAGTTACACACCCAAGTCTATCACGACAAAAGGAGGTGAAAAGAATCTTCTTATCAAGCTACAAGACAGTTTTACCAATATAGGCCAGGTAGTAGTAACCGGAACAGGAACACACCACCGCATGACGGACAGTCCCGTGCCTGTTTCCGTTATCACTGCAAAGGATTTAAGTAATGCCAGTGTAACATCGCTGGACGAGGCCTTACAAAAGCTGACCCCATCTTTCTCAAGTATGACCAACGGTATGGGTACAACATTGAGTCTGAATGGATTGCCTGATGATTATTTCATTTTTCTGGAAAATGGCAAACGCCTGTATGGAGATGATACTTACGCCCGAATCAATGTTGCCAAAATCAAACGTATTGAAATATTGAACGGCGCTTCTTCCGCTCTTTACGGAACAAATGCTATCGGAGGAGTTATCAACATCATTACTGATGATGCAAAAAATGCTATCAATGTTTCCAGCGATACCCGTTATGCCAGTAAAGGACGTTTTACCCAGTCCGTAAACATAGATGTCAATACCGGCAAGTTCGGCTCCTACACCTCTTATCGCCGTCAGCAGGCCGAAGGATGGCAACTGAATCCATACGAGGAGAACTCCAAAACTCATGAATTGGAAGAAACCGGGAAAGTAGCTTCTACAGGCTTCTATGCAAATACTGTCAATCAAAAATTCACTTTCGATGCTACCGACAAACTCTCTTTTTATGCCCGCGGCGGATATTATGACAACAAGACACGCCGCCCTTATGAAGCATACGACTACAACATATTGCATGAAACCTTTAATTATGGTATTGGTACCCAATACATGATAAGTAAAGGGAATTATATTACCGCAGACTGTTACGCCGATCATTTTTCTTCCTCTTATTGTTTTTTTAAAGACAATAAAACCTATAATGGAAAAGCAGGTGAAGAGCAAGTGCGCAAACGGACCCGTAATCACAATCTTAGCATAAAAGGTATTTTTAAATTAGGTAACCGGCACAAACTTTCAGTCGGCACAGAATATATCGTTGATGTCTTGAAAAGTCAAACAGACAATATAGCCAAAGAAGATGCTTATACACTGGCCTTGTTTGCACAAGATGAAATAAAGTTACTGAGAAACCTACAGGCTTTGATTGGTGTACGTTACATTTATCATGAAAATTTCAAAAATCATGCCACTCCCAATGTAGCACTGATGTATAAACCCGGCAAATTCAATTTCCGTGCCTCCTATGCAGCAGGTTTCCGAACTCCTACCCTGTCTGAACTCTATGCCACTGACATAGCTAAAAAAAATGACAGGTTAACAATAGGCAATTTGGATTTAAAGCCGGAAAAGAATGATTATTTCTCATTGAGTGCAGAGTATGTACATGAGCGTTTTTCAGTATCAGTCAATGCTTTTTATAATAATATTCGTGACATGATAGATTATAATACGATTGCCACGGGAGATAAAGCTATGGAGCAATATGGTCATAAGGAAGTTCGTCAACGTGATAATATAGCGGAGGCTAAAGTCCACGGAATCAATGTATCCGCCAATGCATACCTAGGCGCCGGGTTCAATTTAAGCGGAGGATACACTCATCTTAATACCCAAGATGTGGAATTGGAACAACCCATCGACAAAAGTATAAAAAACGCATACAATATCAATGCCCAATGGGCGCATTCATGGAAAATATATCGGTTGAATATAAATTTGAACGGCCGTATCAACAGCAAGCGTTTCTCTAAAAGTTACGGTTATGCTCCCGAGTATCAATTGTGGAATTTAAACACACGCCATTCTTTCAACTTAAAATCTGTAATCATCGAACCCGGATGCGGCATGGAAAACCTGTTCGATTATATGGATGACCGTCCTTATAACAGCAATTATGCGACACTTACCCCCGGACGTTCATTCTACATCAGTCTGTCTTTAAAATTTAAAAGCTAAAAAAATCAAAGACTTATCGAAGATAATATAAAATAAACCTATATCTTTGCAACAGAATTAGTAATCGGGCTATCACATAGCCCGATGCAAGGGAATCCGGTGTAAATCCGGGGCTGTACCTGCAGCTGTAAATCCTCATGATGTTGATTGGATAGTCTAAAACCACTGTTTCATTTGAAGAAATGGGAAGGTTTCCAATCAGAGGAAAGCCAGAATACCTGCTAAGTCTGTTGAACAATAAACACCAAGCTTCCAGGATTAGAAGTATGTGTCCATTCGAACAAGCGTTTTCCAACGTCTATTCCTTTGTGGCATTCCTCTTTATCAGAGGGAAACTTGATGTTTTATTTTGCAAATTAAATAAAACATAATATGAGGTATTTACTTCCTGCTATTCTACTATTAGGTACACAAATTGCAAGTGCCCAAAGTATTCTCAAAGATAAAGACGATAAAGAATTGTCCGTATTACTGAATGAAGTGGTCATCACGGGTACAGGTACTGAACATTATCTGAAAGATGCTCCCGTACAGACTGAAGTCATAACCAGCAAAGCTTTGGAACAATATCAGGCACGCAGTATAGACGATTTGCTCAGTGGTCTTAGTCCTTCATTGACCTTTCATGATGGTGATATGGGGAGCCATATCCAACTAAACGGATTGAACAATGACTATATCCTGATCATGATAAATGGAAAAAGAATGAATGGCGATGTAGGAGGGCAAAACGACTTGAATCAATTAAATCCAGCTAATATAGAACGCATAGAGATTGTAAAAGGGGCCGCTTCTTCACTTTATGGCAGTGACGCAATAGCCGGAGTTATCAATATCATAACCAAACGTAACCGTGAAAAAATGGAGCTCACCAATACATCCCGCATAGGTGAATATGGTGATATACGTCAAAGTACCAGTTTCGGCTTTAATTATGGAAAGATAAAATCTGTAACCGGAATCAACTTCCGGCATACCGATGGCTGGCGGAATACAGACCTACAGTGGGATCAGAATCAATTGAAATCCGGCTCTACTATGTTGACCGTAAACCGTTCTTCAAACTATACCCTGTCCGAGAACATTGAATGGCAAGTCAATCGCAAACTAGACCTCACTGCAGAAGGCACTTATTATGAGCGTTGGGTAATGCGTACACACGGTCCTTGGAAATATCAAGCCAACGATTTTTATTATCGCAACTATACATTTGCAGTAGGAAGTAAATATAAATTAGGAAAACGGAATTATCTGACAGCAGACCTATCTTATGGCAGATACGGTTACTTCTATGACTATAAGCTAAACGAGCATACTGATTATTTTCTAGACAATGACCGCCATGAACGTATCACCTACTTTGCCGGTCAACGTATCAAACAAAGTATTCAGAAACAAATATTAGGCCAGGTAAAAAGTGTATTTTATCTTGGAGAGGACCATATTTTAAATGCAGGAATCGAATATCAGTACAATCATTTGGAATCACCTCATCACATTGACGGTGACCGCGCTTCCGTTTATACGTTGGCAGCTTATATACAGGAGGAATGGACAGCCAGAGAAAATCTGGTTCTGACTGCCGGGGTACGAGGAACACAACACAAGGAAACAGGATTGAATTTCAGTCCGAAAATATCAGGACTTTATAAACCCGGAGAACATATTAATTTGCGTGCTTCTTATGCTTTAGGCTACAAAGCACCCACTATTAAAGAACTTTATTATAATTATACCGGCGTTATCGGAGGCGGTGCCTTGACTGCATATCATGGCAACACAGATCTAAAAGCACAAACCTCACAATATGCTTCAATCGGTATCGAGTACGTAGGGCAAAAATTCCAAGCCAGTTTAACCGGATACATGAATTATCTTCACAACATGATTGAGCTGGTTGAAATTTCCGTAACTCCCGATGAAAAGTTTCTTGAAGTAGAAAAGAGCAAACAATATAAGAATCTGACAAAGGCACGTATTTATGGTATGGATTTCACCTTCAACTATCGTCCTGCAAAATCTCTCAGCCTTGCCGGCGGATATAGTTATGCTGATCCAAAAGCGCAATATCCTAACAAAGGTATAGATTATATGAAATATCTTCCTATTGATGCTACTTCCAGCCATAATGCAAATTTAAATATCTTATGGCAACATTCATGGAAACTGTATCGTTTGGGTATCGGCATCTATGGCAGATATCAGTCTACACGCCGTTATATAAATGATAATAATGCCGACGGATTCCAAACTTGGCGTATCAACACAGCCCACTCATTATTAAAAATGAAACGGTGGTCATTAACGATGAATGCCGGGGTAGATAATGTATTTGACTATGTAGACCGTACTCCTTTCGGACGGAATCGTGCCACATCAACTCCCGGAAGAACTTTTTATGTCTCCGCCCTCATTAAATTCAAAAACAATTAATAACCAACAATTTATAAATTAATTTTTATTAATATGAAACAATTCAAGTATTATCTGATGGCGGCTTTTGTTGCTGCCGCAACTTGCACAGGATTCAGTTCCTGTAGTGACAATGATGATGAAGAAAGTACTGTTAATCCTGCTGTGGATGTAGTAACCAGAACCAAGCAACACGACACAGCCATTTTGCTCTGTACTTTTGGCAGTACCTATAATGAGTCCCTTTCTGTTTATGATGATGTGATTGAGGATTTTAAAGCTAAATTCCCCAATACGGATATTTATATGTCATTTACTTCACGTACATGTATCGGACGTGTAGAAGCATCTACCGGCATAGCACGTTATGAATTGGACCAATGGTTGAAAGCAATAGGCGATGCAGGATACAAACGTGTGGCTGTACAATCATTGCATGTAATTCCAGGCGAAGAATATCTTTCATTAATGAATACTGATGTAAAAAAATACTTTATGATTCAATGGTATCCGCATATTGATGTATTGAAAGGTACCAACCTTCTTTCCAGTGCAGAAGATACTAAAGATGTAGCAGAGATACTTTACAAACACTATGAGTCTAAATTAGCAGGCAAGAACAACATCGTGCTTCTAATGGGACACGGTAATCCGGATGAGAATTACAATGCTAACAAAAAGTACTCTGACATGGAAAAAGCATTGCAGGAACTTGCTGCCAACAACAATATCTTTGTAGGTACTGTGGATTATGGTGACATGCTTTTCTTCCCGAAAGAAATAGAGGAAGAACCGGCTAATAGAATTCCTGTAGAAGGATTTGACAAAACCCAATATCCCGACTGTATGTACTCTAAGGTGATGAGCTATTGCGAAAAGAACGGTCTGAACCCATCAGAAGTAAATGTTTATCTTGCACCTTTCATGTCAATTGCCGGTGACCATGCCCACAACGACCTTTGGGGATTGGAAGCTATGGCCGAAGATGACGATGTAAGTAATGTGGAAATCAATACAAATGAATATAGCTGGCGTGAACGTTTGGAGAAATTAGGATTCAAAGTGGACAGAACATTCGAAAGCCACCCGATAGATCAAGCCGGAGCTGATCATGGTATTAAAGACGGATGTAATATGAAAGCCCTTGGCAGTTATCCTGAGATTCGCCAAATTTGGGTAAACCATTTATATGAAAACTGGAATGACGACAGTGCATGGGAGAATGGTGAAGACTATCAACCGGAAGCATAACCAACTTAATATATTTATCTGAAAAAGGCGGAATTTATTTCCGCCTTTTTCAGATACGCCAAAACCGATAGGTAATATCTTTCATCTCATCCCCGTATATCCGATAGAAATGCTGATTGGTATCAGGAGATTTCAAGCCACCCAATTTTTCAATATACGGTCCCAACTTTATATATTCAAAGTTCTGAACGGAAAGACCTTCCGGCAATTCATTCTTCCCCGAATACCAACCCACCTTTACCAAAGCGATAGACTGTCGGTGAAGAAATCCTGCCAACCTTTCCACTTCAAAGGGTTCGGCATCGCCTCCCATAAAACAGACGCAAGTCACCGCCTTTCCATACTTCTGTAAAAGATGCCCAAGACTTTCTTCCGTTAAAGATTCTCCTACATTTTCCAACAAATGAGGGCTATGACAGCCCTTGCACCTATTGGGACAGTTAGAGAGATTGATCGCCAGAGTGACTTCATCCGGAATTTCTTGAAATACGATGTCATAATCAACGTAACGGAGCATAATATCTTTGTGCAGCCTCCTTCTGCCTTGCCTGAGAAAAATTACTGATCCGCTTCATGTACCCGATAACACGTGTCAGATAATCCACATTCCGACTATGACATTCAGGACATTCATGCAAGTATCTCTTATCAATATGCTTACATTCATTGCAAATGGTATTCGGTATATTAAATGTAAAGTAATTACAGCCTTCTATAGCAGCTACCCGAAGTAGTTGTCTGTACTGCTCCTTACTAAGATGTTCTTCCAAATTCATGTGCAAGGCCGAGCCTCCCGTTAAATGCTTTATATAGCGGCGTCCATGCAGACGGAATTTATCGACAACATTCAACGATTTGTCTTCTACAATATAGAAATAACTGTTATAACATTCTCGGAATGTTTGGAAGCCTGCTTCTTTATCCCATTTAGCGTGCTTCACTCCTACATTCTCAGCAGGAATCATTTCGCAATTAAACAAAACATCCTTTGTACGGTACTTCCTATTATATCGTTCAATCATTCCTAAAATCTCCTGAACAAATGCTTCATACTTAGGGTTATCATTGATTTCAATACCCATAAATTGCGCTGCTTCCACCAAACCATTAACACCGATAGTTAGATACTGACGGTTCATATTGATGTAACCAGCATCAAACAAAGGCAGCATACCTTTCGACTGCAACAATTTCAGATTCTCATTATAAGCCAACTGGACTTTGTGTACCAAATCAACCACTTCTTCCAAAAAAAACGGATAAAGTATACCGGATTTCACCGCATGCTGGATGCAACGGTTCAAATTAATAGTCAGCACACTTTTTGAGCCTGTAGAAACCCCACCTGCTCCCAAAGTATAGCTGAAACCATTGTCCTGTATCTCATTGCGAAGACGGCAGCAACTACTTAAAGAATCTGCATTATCACTCATATAAGTAAAGAAAGAATGACCTTCGGAATACATTTCAGCCGTAAAGTCACCATATTCCTTATCTAATACATCACCATCTTTAGTCAAAAGCGCCATTGTTTCTACAGGAAATGTTAAAACAGTACGTGTACGCTCTTTATTAAACCATTTCATGAAACGTTTCTGCAACCAACTTTGTGAATTTCAGTCAGGTTGGCTTCCATCGGGAAAAAAGAAGTTACCAAAAAGACTTTCAAAATAATATTTGTCATAGTAAGCTACATTCCAAAAGACGGCTTGAAAATTACGCGCCCCTGTAGGCTGGTTAATAGAATATACTATTTGCTCGAAACAGTCTGTAATGATTTTGTCTATTGTTCTTTGTTTGGTAGATAAATCAACAATCTTATCGGGATACTTATAATATTCCTGCCCATATTCCAAACCAATGAAATAATTCATATACATCAAAAACTCTGGAGTAGCACAGGCACCACTTAACATACTGGATACAATAAAAACCATATTGACAAATCCACCACAAAAAGATTTCAAGTTAGTAGGAGCCGTAGAGTTCCCTCCCACTGCTATCGTACCATTATTCAACCAAGGATACATAGTAATGCTGGCACAATAATTAGCCAGATTAGTTTCATCATTTTTATAAATAAAATGATGATTCAGAAGTTCCAAATAACGATCGGACAATTCCTTTCCATACATGTCTTTCAAACGGTCAGTCAACAGACGACGGTTGAGACGAATAAAATTTGATTTGGGTAACTCTCCTATCAGCGTAGCAATATTCTTATTCTCCACATTGGCATTCGCATCATATTTACTGCCGGTTGCCGGATTGGAAGCGTCACAATAGTCAAGCAAAAACTTCAGTTTATCTCTCACCTCACGATCCTCCAAATGTTTCTGACGATACAGCATATACGCCTTGGCAACACTGTAATAATGTTCAGCCATCAGGGCCACCTCCACCTGATTCTGGATTTCTTCCACATTCATTCCATCACTGACACTAACGCGACTCAATACAGTAGTAATCACATCCTGGGTAGCAAAACTTCCTACTGACAAAAATGCTTTGGCTATTGCATTTTTAATTTTATCAAGAGAGAAAGTTTCTTTTTTACCATCTCTCTTAATAATAAATACCTCTGAATTAATCATACTTATAAATTAAGGTTATACAAAACACACATTATTCAATATAAGTCTTTCACACACGACAATTCATGGAAACCAGTAATAAAAAGGATCAGTATGATTCGTTCTATCGCCTTTCACCCGAAAGCCATGAATGATATAAACAATAACGGCAGGTCTTCTGACTTGTTTCCGTTGTAACGCCTTCCCGGTTTTCACAATAACCAGTGGCTAAGAATGTCACAACACTTCCCCACACTATGGGAGGATAAAACTTACAGCTACGGGGATAGTTCCTGATTTGCACAGGATTCCCTTTTAATTCCGTTCGACGCTTCGATTGGAAACTTGACTGGTGCAAAGTTAATGGTTATTTTTTAATCTTGTTTCTTTTTCTGTGATTTTTATTTCAAGAAAGGATTATTTTATGGCGCGAATTGTATTTTCATGTTAATCAAGCATTTATAACAACCACGAATAGTCTTTTCCCCTTATGAATAATAGCGTTTCTCAATTATGGTCTCCTTTCATCTCACGTCGGCAATTCTCTTCGGAGAGATTTTCTATGCAAAGGTACAGCGTGTATCCGGTCGTCAAGTACCGCTTTCGCTAACGGTTTCCGGATATTACGGCAGCCTTCCGCAAATCGAAGATGAACTTCCGGTTCCCCTCCTTGCCTTGCCTGTCGGGTTGGGTATTCCGTGAAATCCCCCGGCTGTTTGCTTGCCTTTCCTTCATTTTCCCGCTGTGTGTCCTGCATGTAAAATCTTTCCCGACGAGGAAGCCGGAAGGCTTTCAGGAGAGGGGAAGAAAAAGAAAGTTCAACACATAAAAATTCAATGTTATGCACAGCAAGATTTTTCAAATTACCCGAACCAGGGTGTACCAGGACAACTATCTGAACGAGGGCACGCTTACGCAGGGCGACGACAGTTTCTTCGATTATTGCGCCGAGATCGACGACAAGGAGCGCAAGCATCATATCGGTGTATTGGTCAACCATATCCTGCCCGAGGGCATGTTCGAGCTTGTCTCCGAGGATGTCATCCGTTACATCGGCGGTGCGGATA
>OIEE01000815.1_pt1 | contig 9628 bp, 8 predicted proteins | sample 1581701 | NCBI WGS metagenome assembly OIEE01 (sample SAMN01760976, study PRJEB22395) | human gut metagenome | reverse complement strand
TCGCCGTATCGGCACTTAGAATTATGCGGTATTGTCTTTATTTTCCGCTGAACACAGGAAATGAACTGTACTCGCCATAATCTTTCAGCGGTTTTATAGATTTCAAAATCTCCATATCCTGCTCTGAAATTTCAAAATCGACTTTTGCATTTTCAAGCATGTGTGCAGGGTTTGCTGTTTTAGGGAGTGGGAGAGTTCCAAGCTGTAAATCATATCGAATACAAAGCTGCGGTACAGTTACTTGATATTTTTCGGCGATTGCCCGAACTTCCTCACTCTTTAAAATTTCCCCATGTGCTACGGGCGAATAGGCTTCTACTAAAATACCGTTTTCCCGGCAGTATTCAATCAGATTTGCCGGAGTGTTCCCGATATGTGCCAACAGCTGATTTACCATAGGCTTTATCGTGCAGGAAGAAAGGATATTTTCAATATCATGTTCCTGAAAATTAGATATACCGATTGCACGAATTTTTCCGGCTTTATAGGCGTCCTCTAATGCTCTCCATGCTTCTCGGTTTCCCGCTGCATAATCTCCGCCACGAAAATCCGTCCATGGCTGCGGACTGTGAATGAGCATTAAATCAATATAATCAAGTCCCATTTTTTCAAGGGAGCCTGTAATCGCCTGAGCAGCTTCCTCATAAGTTTTTAATTCTGCGGCTAATTTCGTTGTAATAAAAAGCTCTTGGCGGCTTATTCCACAATCCCGGACACCTTTACCGATACCACGCTCATTCTCGTAAGCCTGTGCAGTATCAATATGACGATAGCCTATTTCTACCGCTTTACAAACTGCTGCTGCCGCCTCATCATCTGGAATGAACCATGTACCTAATCCTATCTTGGGAATGTTAATTCCATTCATAAGTGTGTATGTTTCTGATAAAGTATTCTTCTGTTTCATGTTTTCCTCCTATTGACGCATTTAGTACAAACAAGTATAATCCTCCTGTAAGCTCGTTTAAATGATACAACTTAAAGTCGGGTTTAAGTCAATACCAAATACACATAAAATTTCAGAAAATGAGAGGTTCAATTTATGTTATATACCGTTAGTGAAATGGCAAAACGATTAGGTGTAGCCCCTTCCACATTGCGTTATTACGATAAAGAGGGGTTGCTTCCGTTTATAGAACGTTCCGATGGCGGCATACGAATGTTTAAAGACACTGATTTTGAATGGCTTTCCATTATTGAATGTCTAAAAAAGACAGGTATGCCTATCAAAGAAATTAAAGTCTTTATAGACTGGTGCATAGAGGGAGATACAACAATTAGTAAACGAAAAGAATTGATTGAAAAGCAGCGACAGGTTGTTCTATTTCAAATTCAACAGCTCAAAGAAACTCTTTCCATGCTGGACTACAAAAAATGGTATTATGAAACTGCGGAAAAAGCAGGCTCATGTAAAGTACATGAAACAATGCAGGAAGATGATGTTCCCGACAATCTACGAAAAGCAAGAGAACGGGCAAAAGGTCTTTTTGCCTAAAATATGAGGGAAAGAAAAACTATTTTATGTTCTTCTTTCCCTTTGTCATATTCGGAATAGTAAGCTGCTGGCTATCAAGTTCTTGTTTGTTACTTTACCGCATATGAGCATTGATGACTGAGTTGACGCCGATGGAACATAGCCAGAACATCGTGGACAGCTGTTCTTTCTGCGTTTTGGGCAGGACTTTACCCAGCAGCGTGCCCGGCAAACTACCTGGCAGCACCGCGCAAGACGACTCTCCCCACAAAAAAAGGCACTGCCGTTTCCCGGCAGCGCCCCAGTGATTATTGTAATTAGCGTTTACATCGTAAACTGGATTGCACAGAAAGCTGCGTAAATGGCCAGCAAAATAATACCCTGTGCGCGGTTCATCTTACCTTTGACAAGGGCAGGTACTGTCATGATCAGCATGACGGCCAGCATGACCGGCAGGTCTAACACTAGGCTGGAGTTTACTCCGAACAGCGTCGAGCTCTGCGGGATGGTGAACGGAGCCAGCGTAACAGAAACACCGCTGACTAGCACGAGGTTGAAGACGTTTGCGCCGACGACGTTGCCAACGGACAAATCACTGTGACCTTTAATCAGCGAAGTAATGGCCGTGACCAGCTCCGGCAAAGAAGTACCCAGCGCGACAAAGGTCAGGGCGATGACGCTTTCGGGCACGCCCAGCGCTTGGGCGATCAGCGTACCATTATCAACGAGCAGATTTGCGCCAACGGCGATGACCGCCGCACCGGCGACCAGCAGGATCAGCGTCTTGGACAAGGGGATCAGCTCTTCCTCTTCGGCGTGTTCCTCAGCGGGGGCGTTCTTCATCTGCCGGACGTTGGCGACCATGTAGGCCACGAACATTGCCAGCATGATAAAGCCCATCGGGCGGGTAAATTCACCGAAGCCGTAGGCAGCCACGCAGTAGATGGCGGCGGCGATAAAGAAGAAGATAACCGGCGTTTTCAGCGTCTTGGGGTCAACCTTGCCAGGGCGCACGGCAATCGTGATGGCTGCGATTAGCGCCGAGTTGCAGATGACCGAGCCGATGGCATTGCCGTAGGCAATCTCGCCGTGGCCGGAAACCGCCGACATCGTGGAAACCATGACCTCCGGCAGCGTTGTGCCGATGGAAACGACCGTCGCGCCAATCAGCAGCTCCGGCAGGTGGAAGCGCCGCGCCAGCGCAGATGCGCCGTCGACGAACCAGTCGCCGCCCTTAATCAGGAACAGCAGACCGACGATAAAAAGTAAAACAGGTACTAACATACTTTTCCTCCATGTTTCTATTCTTCGCGTAAAGTGTGCGCCGGTGTCGGCGCATCACTGCGAAACGTCTTCAGCACGGACAGCCCCATAGGCAGCGCCAACGCAAAGGCCAGCAGATCCGCGGCGGGCTGGGCGTACTCCACGCCTGCAAGCCCTAAAAGATTTGGCAGGATAAAGACGACCGGGATCAAAAACAATCCCTGCCGCGCGGCGGCCACCACCGACGCTTGCCACGCCATCGGCCATATTGTAAAAGCTTGTCACCAGCATACTGATAACCGTGGGCGCAGACATTTCCAAAATCAGGCGGCGCACCGGTGCTTGTGTCATATAGCGCACGCGCTCTTCCGCCGTCATAGCTGTTGTTTTCATCGTTGTACTTCCTTGCCGCAGCACTGCTATTGTACCGCAGCCGGGCAGGCAATGCAACGAAAATCGCTGCTGTTTACGCATAAAACCGGGGGCTTTGCGGCGGCCTCCGGTTTTATGGTTTTCGTTTACTTCTGCATGATGTGAATTCCGGCATATGGTTGTTTCTTTGCTGTTGCATAACGGGGTTGATAAAATTTCCGTGGCGGACTTTGTTGGTGATGACCCTGCAACCCTTGACCGTTACTATGCCCATCTTATCAATGATGGGAGGGTACAGGCAGCAAACGCAATGAATTCCATCATTGGCTTTGCCGCCACGGAAATACCGGCTGAATAAAAAATTGACTTGTTACCACGAAAAAAGAAAAAGAACGGTAAAACCTGACGTTCTACCGCTCTTCATATGGTGCGAGTGGCGATACAGAACTTTTTGAAAAAACCAGTAATATCAACGGTTTTCAAGGCGGACGAGTAGCAAATAACTTGTATATATCCCCTTTTTGGGCGACTGTTTTTCAGACAGCCGCCCTTTTTCTATACCCCAATTCAAGTGCCGTGATTTGGGTGGAAAATCTGCGTTTTCTTTCGCTGTGGCTTGCGTTCTGAACATGACGTGGGTGTTTTCCCATGCGGGAGGCAGCGGAGGCTCACAGACGGACAAAGCGCTCAAAATCAACACTTTTTATTTTCAGAGGAAGGAGAGCAGACCCCCGCCCCGGCGGAAGAGCCTGCGGCCGAGGAGACCGCTGCACAAGCTGCCGAGGTGATGAGCGCTGCGGTGCAGGACTCCGAGAATGAGAACTTCGGCAAGGTGCTGGAGGATCAAGACCTTGTTGCGGTGCGCAGCGGCGCTTCTCTGGTGGAGTCGCTGTCCACCGGCAAGCAGGTCAAGGTAACCGCTGAATGGATCAGCGGCAGCAACTCCGCTGTGGACGGCGGCGGTGCCCTGCAGGAGGGGGACGCCTTCTTCAAGCGCAGCCGCTTCACTCTGTATGCGAATGTCAAATTCGATGCTGCGCATGACAACACCTCGGCGCTGCTTGTCGGCAGCGATGCCGGTGCAAACTTCCGCATTGTGCCCTGCAAGACGGACGGCACAGCTGTGCTGAAGGTCAACAACGGTACGGAGCACAAGCTCTCCAAGGCGATGACCGCCGGAGAATGGAACGCCCTGGCCCTTGTCTATGCCGAGAATGACACCGAGGGCACGGTGGCCGTCTATCTGAACGGCGAGGAGGTCCTGCCTGCCACCGGCATCGGCTTCAAGCTCAGCGAGAAGTCCGGCATCGTGGGCGCCGTGGGCGCCACCTTCGGCACCGGCTTTATGCGCACCGGCCTGTATGACGAGCTGGTCGTGACCCGGTGCGGCGGACGCCGAGGCCGCCAAGGTCGAGACTGCCGCCCGCAAGGCGGCGGCCGATGCGGTTGTCGCGGTGGACGGCGTTGTCACCGTCACCGGTGCGGAGGTCGAGCAGGCCGCCCAGAATGTCAACGGCTGGACCTATAAGGGGCTCGGCATGCTGAACGGCAACTCCACCAGCAACCTGCTGCTTGACTACAAGGCCGAAAGCCCTGACGCCTACTGGGCCATGATGCGCTATCTGTTCGGCGGTGACTACCCGCTGTTCAGCAACATCAAGATGGAGATGGGCAACGACGGCAACAACTCTACCGGTGCCGAGGCCTGCACCATGCGGTACGAGGACGAGGAGGCAGATGCCTCCCGCTCGCCCGGCTTTGTCATGGCCGCCGATGCCAAGACGATCAACCCGAATGTCAAGGTGTCGATCCTGCGCTGGGGCTGCCCGAACTGGGTCAACGCCTACAAAGGCACAGACTGGTATGCCGCCAACTACAAATGGTACAAGGAAACGATCTTTGACGCCTACGAGAAGTACGGCTATGTCGTGGATTACATCAACCCCGACACGAACGAGACCGGCAATCCTGACAGCGGGATCATCAAATATTTCGCCAACGCCATTGCCAACGAGACGGATTTCCCGGAATATTTTACCGAGGAGGCCAAGCAGGCCTACCGCAGCATCAAGATCGTGGCCTCGGATGAGAACAAGGGCCTGAAGATCGTACCCATGATGCGCGGTGACAAGGACCTGTATGACGCGGTGGATGCCATCGGCTTCCACTACCGCACCAACGCCACCGATGACTATATCAAGATGGCCGATGTGGATGACAAGGAGGTCTGGTACAGCGAGGGCTGTGCGACCTTCGGTTATTCCGAGCTGCAGGAGAACAAGACCGCCGAGTACGGTGCAGGCACCATCGGCGGCTACCAAAGCCCGCTGGCGCTGCTGGACAGCTTCCCCAACGCCTTTGTCGGCTCCCGCCGGACGATGTACATGTTCCAGCCGGCCATCGGCGCCTTCTACGAGGGCATCCAGTACGGCCATAAGGAGCTGCTCTCCGCCCGCGACCCGTGGAGCGGCTATATCCACTATGACCCTGTGCTTTACATGCTGGGCCATATCACCAAGTTTGCCAAGACCGGCTGGGAGAATGCAAGCAACACCGCCGGTATCTGGCGCGTGCTGCCGGGCGCTACCTTTGCGTCCTTCGGTGCCAGCTCGAACGAGCATGCCACCGCAGGCATTGACGGAAACGCCAGCTATATGACGCTGGCAGCACCCGACAAGCAGAACTTCTCCACGGTGTTCGTCAACAACACCCGCAACGAAAAGACCTTTGCCGTCAAGCTGTCCGACATGGCGCTGAAGGCCGAGGCCCTGCACATCTGGACGACCGCGACCGACAGCTATATGCAGAAGGGCGAGGACGCCAAGATCGAGGGCGGCATCGCCTATGTGACCGTACCGGCCTACAGTGTTGTGACCGCCACTACGCTGGATACTGAGCCGGAGCGCTTCCCCACTGAGGACGGCAGCGGCGATTACATCCAGACTGCGACCCGCGCGGTGCTGGACACCGATGCGACCGGCAAGAAGGCTGATACGGCCGATGACTACCTCTACGCCGATAACTTCGACTATAAGGAGGAGGAACTCAACTACATCGTGGACCGCGGCAATGAGCCCCGCTACATGCTGGACACCCACGGCGCATGGATCGTGGAGAACGGCCGCTTAAAGCAGGAGAACGCCGCCGGCGTGACCCAGTGGAACGGCGGTGACCCGGCTACCATCGTGGGGGACTGGCGCTGGATGGACTACAGCGCTTCGGTGGATATGGAGCTGCCCAACGCCGATGCCAACCGGTATGAGCGGCTGACCATCCGTGCGCAGACCGGCATGAACTGGAACAACAGCGGCTACACGCTGGAGCTCAACGGCGCGGGCAGCTGGAAGCTGTTCCGCATCGGCTCCGCTGTGGCCAGCGGCAGTGTTGCCAAGGATGATGCTGGCAAGTACAATGTAAAGCTCATCGGCTTGGGCGACACCGTCTATGCCTATATCAACGGCACGCTTGTCACCAGCTACACCGATGCAAATCCGATGCTCTCCGGCCGTGTGAAGATCAGCTCCAACTGGACGCAGGTCTATGCGGACAATCTGGAAATCAGGACCGTCAAGGGCGGCATTCCCTACGCCACTGCCATGATCGATGGTCAGGACGATGGCGTTGTCTATGAGGGTGCATGGGCCATCAACAACCCGGGCGGCGGCAGCGCTGACAACTGGTACCGCACGATGTCTGAGGCCAGCACCGCCGGTGCGGCGTTCACCTTTGCGGTGGACGGCAGCGGCTTTGCCATCATGGGCAGCAACAACGGCTCCGCTGTGATCGATGTCTATGTGGACGGCGTGATGAAGGTTGAAAACGCCGCCACCAAGGCCGCCCACACCCGCGGTGAGGCGTACATTCTGTCCGACCTTGCCGCCGGCAAGCACACTGTCAAGGTTGTGCTGAAATCCGGCACGCTCAAGGTGGACGCGCTGAATACCATCGGCAACCGCCTGCCTGCCGCCGAGGGTGCAGTTACCGAGGTGCTGACCAAGCTGCCTGCGCTGGAAAGCTATGTCACCGGCAGCGGCATCGGCAGCCTGCCCGCCGCGGTCGAGGTCAAAAAGACGGACGGCACCACCGCGACCCTGCCTGTGGATTGGAATGTGGATATGAACGCACTGAATGCCAATGCCTACGGTGCGGCCGAGATCCAGGGCACCGTCAAAGGGGCCGTCAACCCGCTGGGCGAGAAGCTGACTGTCAGTGTCAAGATCGGCGAAGTTATCCCCGGCGATACCGTGGTATTCATCGACAGTGTGGCCGGTGATCCGGCAGCCGTCAGCGGCGGCACGACCGAGAGCTATACGCTGTACAAAAAGGCTCTGGGCAGCAAGCTGCTGAATGAAGCCTTTGACCAGCGCAAGACCGCCGATAATGACTGGGGTCTTGTCGATACGGATGCCGGTACCAAGGGCTACAGCTCCACCGCTGACAAGACCGCGACCGGCATCTACGGCCGCGAAAATAAAGCGGGCGAGACCCTGACCTACGCCCTGACCCTGCCTGCAGGCAGCTACATCCTGACGAGCGCCCACCATGAATGGTGGGGCCAGAACCGCCCGATGACCGCCGTGGTCACCGATGCCGAGGGCAACGCCCTGAGCGAGACCGCGACCCTGAACCTGAACGGCAGCAGCGGGGATATCCTCAACAAGGCTGTGTTCAAGTTGGACGGTCAAAAAACCGTTTACTACACGGTGACCGCCACCGGCAGCCAGGCACCTGTCATCAGCTGGCTGGGCGTGCAGCGTCAGCCCGCCGAGACGAAGGTCGTTGTGACGAAGGGCCTGACCAGCGTGCCGGAGGCACTGCAAAATACAGCGTTTACTACAACCGAAAAAATTGAGAAAGAGCTGGTAAAGCAGCTCTCCGATGAGATCAGCGGCTGCAAGGTGAGCATCTACGATGTGAAGCTGATGCTGGATTTCGGTGACGGTAGCCTGATCGAAGCCGAGGAAAACAGCTTCCCTGCAGGGGGCATGGATGTCTGGTTCGACCTGCCCGATGGTGTGACCGCAGAGAATTTCAGCCAGTTCGATATTGAAGTGGCGCACATGCTCTGCACCCGCGACCATGCCGGTGAGGTTGAGCTGCTGAAAGACCCGGAGCTGGACGCTGCGAACGGCAAGCTCAAGGTGCATGTAGGCTCCTTCTCTCCCTTTGCCATCGGCTGGAAGGCCAAGCCTGCCTCCGGACCGGTGGTGACGCCGGGCACCGGCAGCACCGGCACGACCCCCGGCGGCAGCACCGGTAGCAACACCGGCAGCAACACGAATGCCGGCAACAGCAGCAATACCGCAGCAGGCAATGCGGGCGGCACCGCCGCTGCTGCAAGCGGTACCGCCAAGCCTGCAGGCGCAGCCGATAACAAGGCTGCGGTGCCTGCCAAGAGCGGGCTGATTCCCCAGACCTCGGACAGCTTCCCGCTGCTCCCGGTCGCAGGCATTGCACTGGTCAGTCTGGCAGCGGTCGGCCTGCTGGCCCTGCTGAAAAAGAAAAAGCACGAAACGCGCTGAGCCTCTGACGATATCAGATCGTGTTTGCACAGTCCCCGCCCGGAAACGGGCGGGGATTTGTTGCTGCTATGACAAAAAGCCGCACACACTGCGAGGTGTGTGCGGCTTTTTGCGGCTTGGCGGGGGTTACGGTGCCTCGGTGCCCCATGCCTCAAGCTGGGTCAGCGCGGGGAACGGGGACGGGTCCTCGGCCTTTTTCAGCTCAAACAGCTTCAGGCTTTTTGCGGTGCGCGGGGTGATCGCAAAGGTCTGCGGGGCGGCGGTCTTGGTCAGCTGCAAAACCTCGCGGCTGCCGTCATCAAACGCCACGGTCGCCTGCGTCCAGTAGCTGTCGTGCGGGAAATCCGCGCGCAGCGTCAGGCGCAGCTCGTCCACGATCACGGCGCGGCCGAAATCCAGCGTCAGCGCGGCATTGGGGTCGCGGTTAATGCCCCAGCTCTGGTACGGCCAGGTGCCGTGGGCGTCATTCTCATACACGCCGTCCACGGCGTTGCGGGCGGCAAACACGGCCTCGCCGCGGGTCTCCACATTGGCGGACGCATGGGGGAAGAAGCCGGTATCACCGTGTTCGTCATAGGGGTTGAACGCAAGGTTGCGCCGCGCCTTGATCTCCGCCTCGGTGGCAAAGCGGGCGCGGATGATGTGGCAGCACCCGGAAAAGCTTTTGGGGCTGTAGGTGATGGCCTGCTCGCCGAACGGAATGTGGAAGTTGATCTCCCGCTTGACGACATAGACGAGCGCCGGGGCCATCGTGTCCTCAAACTGGATCACGATATACTGCCCGGGTGTGCCGATCTCCAGTGCCACGCGGTCCCCCGGCTTGTAGGCGTTCATGTACACAAGGCTGACCTGCTCCGCACCGGGCGCGGTCATGAGGGTCTGGCCCTCGGCGTCAAGGATCTTTAACTTCAAAAGCTCCATGGGTATCATCCTTTCAGAAAACGGTAAGGGCAAGCTGCCCGGTGAAATAGATCGGAAGAGCGTCGTGTAGGGAAAG
>OIEE01000811.1_pt1 | contig 9639 bp, 2 predicted proteins | sample 1581701 | NCBI WGS metagenome assembly OIEE01 (sample SAMN01760976, study PRJEB22395) | human gut metagenome | reverse complement strand
ACGCACTTGCCAGACGTGCATTCGTTATCAGCGGAATATTGAGGTCAATAGCGGCGCGGCGTATTCTGTAACCGTTGTCCAACTCGCCCGCAGTGAGGTTCTTCGGAATGTTCACCACCATATCTATCTCTTTTCTGTGCAGCATTTCGAGCGCCTGCGGGTGCATGTCGGGCTCGCTCGGCCAGTAGACACGGGTATTCTCCACCCCGTTCTCGGTAAGGAACTTGCTCGAACCGCCGGTAGCAAACAGTTTATACCCTTTCTTTTGAAGCATGCGGGCTGCGGAAAGCATGTCTACCTTCTGCTTCGGCGTACCGGTGGAGAGCAGGATATTCTTCTGCGGAATACGGTAACCCACCGAAAGCATCGCTTTGAGAATAGCGCAGGAAGTATCGCTGCCTATACACCCCACCTCGCCCGTAGACGCCATATCCACGCCCAATACGGGGTCTGCCTTTTGCAGGCGGTTGAAGGAGAACTGAGAGGCCTTGATTCCTACATAATCGAGGTCGAACAGGTTCTTGTCCGGCTTCTGCACGGGGATACCGAGCATCACTTTCGTAGCCAGTTCGATAAAGTTTATCTTGAGCACCTTGCTTACAAAGGGGAATGAACGCGACGCACGCAGATTACATTCGATTACCTTGATGTCGTTGTCCTTGGCGAGATACTGGATATTGAACGGACCGGAGATGTTCAGCTCACGGGCAATCTCGCGGCTGATGCGCTTGATGCGGCGCACCGTCTCCACATACAGTTTCTGCGGCGGGAACTGGATAGTGGCATCGCCCGAATGCACTCCGGCATACTCAATGTGCTCACTGATAGCATATGCCACAATCTCACCATTCTGAGCCACAGCGTCCATTTCCACTTCCTTGGCGTGCTCGATGAACTGGCTCACCACTACCGGATGCTTTTTCGATACATTGGCAGCCAGTTTCAGGAAGCGTTCCAACTCTTCTTGATTGGAGCAGACATTCATGGCCGCACCACTCAGCACATACGAGGGACGTACCAAAACAGGGAAGCCTACCTTGTCAATAAAGGCATGGATGTCTTCCATAGAAGTCAATGCGCTCCATTCGGGCTGATCCACTCCGATGCGGTCCAGCATGGCCGAGAATTTATCCCGGTCTTCGGCATTGTCAATGCTCTTGGCACTGGTACCGAGGATATTTACATTTTGCGCATCCAGACGGAGAGCCAGATTATTGGGAATCTGGCCACCGGTAGATACAATGACTCCGTGAGGATTCTCCAGTTCGAGAATATCCATCACACGCTCAAAAGTAAGTTCGTCAAAGTAAAGACGATCGCACATATCATAGTCGGTAGAAACCGTTTCGGGGTTATAGTTGATCATGACACTGCGGTAACCCTCCTTACGGATGGTCTGTAAGGCCTGTACCCCACACCAGTCAAATTCCACCGACGAACCGATACGGTAAGCGCCCGAACCCAGTACCACAATGGATTTATGGTCGCCCAAGTATTTCACATCATTGGCCACGCCGCTATAAGTCAAGTACAGATAGTTGGTCTGTGCAGGATACTCGGCTGCCAAGGTATCGATTTGTTTCACCACCGGAAGAATTCGCACCTGCTTGCGATGATTACGCACATACAGAATACCGTCTTCCATATCTCCTTCGTAGCCAATGGCACGGGCTATCTGGAAATCGGAGAATCCCTGCACTTTCGCCTTGCGGAGCAATTCGTCCGGCATATCGGTAATCTGCTTGTGGTTATTGCCCCATTCGTGCATCTCTTTAGAAGTGTCCATGATGTGCTGCAATTTCTGCAAGAACCATTTGTCAATCTTGGTCAGCTCATGAATCTGGTCTACCGTGTAACCTGCACGCATGGCTTTGCTGATCACGAAGATACGTTTGTCCGTCGGCTCACGAAGGGCTTTGTCCACGTCTTCTATAACCAATTCCTTATTCTCTACAAAACCATGCATTCCCTGACCAATCATGCGCAAACCTTTCTGAATGGCTTCTTCGAAAGTACGTCCGATAGCCATCACCTCGCCCACCGATTTCATGGACGAGCCCAGTTCACGGTCCACACCGTGGAACTTGCCCAAGTCCCAACGGGGAATCTTGCACACCACATAGTCCAGTGCAGGCTCGAAGAAGGCACTGGTGGTCTTTGTCACCGAGTTTTTCAAGTCGAACAACCCATATCCCAAGCCTAATTTGGCGGCAACGAAAGCCAACGGATAGCCGGTAGCCTTGGAAGCCAATGCAGACGAACGCGAAAGACGGGCGTTGACCTCAATGACACGGTAATCTTCCGATTCGGGATCGAAGGCATACTGTACATTGCATTCGCCCACAATGCCGATATGGCGGATGATACGGATAGCCAGTTCACGAAGTTTATGATATTCCGCATTGGTCAGCGTCTGCGAAGGGGCGATCACGATAGACTCGCCGGTATGGATACCCAGCGGGTCGAAGTTCTCCATGTTACATACAGTGATGCAGTTATCATAACGGTCGCGGACCACTTCATATTCCACCTCCTTCCAGCCTTTCAAACTCTTTTCCACCAATACCTGCGGCGAGAAAGAGAAAGCCTTTTCAGCCAGAACATTCAGTTCCTCTTCATTGTCACAGAAACCTGAGCCCAAACCACCCAATGCATAGGCGGCACGGATAATGACCGGATAACCTAATTCTTTAGCGGCGCGACGGGCATCTTCCAGATTTTCCACCGCTTCGCTCTTGATGGTCTTGACATTGATTTCATTCAGTTTTTCTACAAACAATTCACGGTCTTCAGTATCCATGATGGCCTGCACGGGAGTACCCAACACACGGACATTGTATTTTTCGAAAATGCCTGCTTTGTACAGTGCCACCCCACAGTTCAAGGCAGTCTGTCCGCCGAAAGACAGGAGCACGCCGTCCGGACGTTCCTTTTCTATCACCTTCTCTACAAAATAAGGAGTAACGGGCAGGAAATAAATCTGGTCCGCCACCCCTTCGCTGGTCTGCACAGTAGCAATGTTTGGGTTGATCAGAACCGTTTCAATCCCTTCCTCCTTCAAGGCTTTCAATGCTTGCGAACCCGAATAGTCGAACTCTCCGGCCTCGCCAATCTTCAAGGCACCGGAACCTAATAACAATACTTTCTTTATTTCGTCTTTCATACTTGTTCTTTTTAATACACGGTTTATAACAACTTCACAAACTCATCAAACAGGAACTCGGTATCCGTAGGTCCCGATGCAGCTTCCGGATGGAACTGTGCCGAGAACCAAGGTTTGGTTTTATGCCTGATACCCTCGTTGGAACCGTCATTCATATTGATGAACAGCGGTTCCCAATCGGTTCCCAATGTATTATTATCTACCGCATAACCGTGGTTCTGACTGGTAATGAAACAACGTTCCGTTCCTATCATGCGCACCGGTTGGTTATGGCTGCGATGACCGTATTTCAATTTATAGATAGTAGCACCTCCCGCCTTTGAAAGCAACTGATTCCCCATACAAATGCCAAAGATAGGCTTGTCGCTCAGGCTCATCGCCTTGCGGATATGCTGTACCGCCTCATCACATGTATCCGGATCACCCGGGCCATTCGAAATAAACAATCCGTCATACTCCATCCCTGTAAAATCATGGTTCCAAGGAACGCGGATCACTTCCACATCCCGTTTCAACAGGCAACGGATGATATTTGTCTTTACACCACAATCCACCAACACCACTTTCTTCTTGCCGGCACCTTCGTTGTAACGAATCACTTCCTTGCATGATACTTTATCCACATAGTTAATACCTGCATACGTTGCTTCGGGCACTTTATCGGGCTCATCATCAAATACGATCTTCCCCATCATCACCCCATGTTCGCGAAGGACTTTTGTCAGTTCACGGGTATCGATACCTGTAATGCCCGGCACTTGCTCACGCTTCAGCCAGTCGGCCAGACTTTCTTTCGCATTCCAGTGACTGAATTCTTCACTGTAATCACTTACAATAATCGCTTCGGCATGGATACGTTCACTCTCCATAAAAGTGGCCAAGCCGTTGGGTTCGATAGTAAAGGGAGGTACCCCGTAGTTACCGACCAACGGATAAGTTAAGGTCATCAGCTGCCCCGCATATGAAGGGTCTGTCAAACTCTCAGGATAACCGGTCATAGCGGTATTAAACACCACTTCGCCGGCTACCGGTTTCTCATAACCGAACGACTTGCCCGGGAAACGGCTCCCGTCGTCGAGGATCAATGTTACATTTCTCATCTAATCTATCTTGAATGGTTGTTCTTTAGAATTGATAAACTTTTTCTATATAGTCTATAAACGCCTGGTTCACCAGCTTCACTCCACCCGGAGTAGGATAATCCCCACTGAAATACCAGTCGCCCGTATGGTTGGGACACGCTTCATGCAATCCTTCCAGTGTCTGATAAACGATTTCCACTTTCGCCTGCGTACCCTTCGGAGTGAGAAGTTCCACCATTTTTGCCGCAATCTCCTCATTAGTGAAAGGGGCATAAATTTCTTTCACATAATTCACCATCTGCTCTTTGGGTAACCCCACCTGGTCTTTCGATTTGTTGTAAGCACGGGCTATTACATCTTTCATATCTCGTTCTTTCAATAAATCGATAGCAGCCTTGAAAGCGATAAACTGATCCATGCTGGCCATATCAATACCATAATAGTCCGGATAACGCACCTGTGGAGAAGAAGAAACAATGACGATTTTCTTCGGATGCAGGCGGTCGAGGATGCCGATAATGCTCTGTCTTAACGTAGTTCCCCGGACGATGCTGTCATCAATAATCACCAGATTATCCACATGAGGCACAAGGCTTCCATAAGTGATATCATACACATGGGCAGCCAAATCATTCCGACTGTTGCCTTCGGCGATAAAGGTACGCAGCTTGATATCCTTGATGGCTACTTTCTCGCTACGGATACGCCAGGACAGGATTTTTTCCAGTTCCTCGTGATTGGGATGATGTCCCAAAGCCTCTATCTTCTTTACTTTCAGTTCATTCAGATAATTGTCGAATCCTTCCAGCAGTCCATAGAAAGCCACTTCCGCCGTATTGGGTATAAAAGAGAATACAGTATGCTCCACATCGTAATCTATCGCCTTCAGGATGGGAGTCACCAGCTTCTCGCCCAGCAGTTTTCTTTCTTTATAAATATCCATGTCACTTCCCCGGCTGAAATAGATACGTTCGAAGGAACAGGCTTTCTTCTCTTTCGCCCGGTTGATCTGTGCCAGACGCATCTTTCCAGTCTTGCTTATAAGGATAGCCTGTCCCGGTTGCAATTCATTGATGCTTCCGGCAGATACATTCAAGGCAGTCTGAATGACAGGGCGCTCGGATGCCAATACCATGATTTCATCGTCCATGTACCAGAAAGCCGGACGGATGCCCCACGGATCGCGTACCGCAAAAGATTCACCGCTACCGGTCATACCGCAGATCACATAGCCTCCATCCCACTCCTTGCTCGAAGTCTTGAGGACATTGCCCAAGTCAATGCGGTCTTCTATGGCGTGAGTGATATTCATACCCTTCAGACCTTCCTTCTCACATTCCACATAGAGGCGCTCCACCTCACGATCCAAACGGTGTCCCACTTGTTCCAACATAATATATGTGTCGGCATATTTACGCGGATGCTGGCCGTCGGCAGTGATACGTGCGAAAATCTCATCCACATTGGTCATGTTGAAATTGCCGCACAACGCCAAATTCTTGGCACGCCAGTTGTTACGGCGCAAGAACGGATGCACGTAGGAGATACCGCTTTTTCCGGTAGTGGAATAACGCAAATGACCCATGTACACCTCTCCGGCAAAGGGAAGGCATTTCTTGGCGTATCCGGCATCATGCAATTGTTCAGGCGCCAAATCCTTGAAATGATTTTGCACCGTACCGAATATCTCTGTTATCGCCCCTGAACCTAAAGCTCTTTCACGGAACATATATTCTTCACCGGGATTGGCCTCCAGTTTGACACAGGCCAGCCCGGCGCCTTCCTGTCCGCGGTTATGTTGTTTCTCCATCAGCAGATACAGCTTGTTCAAGCCATACATCCAGGTTCCATACTTTTCCTGATAATATTCCAGCGGTTTCAGCAGTCGTATCATAGCGACTCCACATTCATGCTTTAACGGTTCCATGCTCTCTCTTTACTACTTAAATTAATAGTTCATTTTCAGATTCTTATAAAAACATCCCAAAGGTATGACAAGACCTTCTGTCATTTTTCCAAACTTACTTACGGTACATCTTTCAAGAATTATGCCGGAAACTTCCGGGAACTTCCTGCATAATCTCCGGCAGCATTGCCTTCTATTCTACTGTTACCGACTTCGCCAGATTTCGTGGCTGATCCACATTCTTCCCTTTGCAAATGGCTACATGGTAGGCCAATAACTGTAAGGGGATCGTAGCTATCAACGGTTCGAGGCACTCTAATGTTTCGGGCAACTCAATGCAATCATCGGCCAACTTACTGATTACCGTATCTCCTTCTGTGACCAAAGCGATTACTTTTCCCTTCCGCGCCTTGATTTCCTGTATGTTACTCATTATCTTTTCATACATCGCATTATGCGTAGCTACCACAACAACAGGCATTTCGGCATCAATCAATGCGATAGGTCCATGTTTCATCTCAGCTGCAGGATAACCTTCAGCGTGAATATAAGATATCTCCTTCAACTTTAACGCACCTTCCAAAGCTACCGGAAAACTGTAACCTCGTCCCAAATAGAGGAAATTATGTGCATAGGTGAAAATACGCGACAGTTCCGCTATTTTAGGATTACTGATCAATATCTTTTTTATTTTAGCCGGAATCACAGTCAATTCCCGGATCACTTCCAGGTATTTCTCATCTGCCATACTCCCTTTCTCTTTTGCCAGCGTCAGCGCCAGCATGGTAAGCACGGTTACCTGTCCGGTAAATGCCTTAGTAGACGCCACTCCTATTTCCGGTCCTACATGAATATAAGAACCGGTATCTGTAATGCGCGGAATGGATGAACCTACCGCATTGCATATACCATAGATAAAAGCTCCTTTCTCTTTCGCCAGTTCTATGGCAGCCAATGTATCGGCCGTTTCACCCGATTGCGAGATAGCTATTACCACATCATCTTCATGAATCACCGGATCACGATAGCGGAACTCGGAGGCATATTCCACTTCTACCGGAATACGGCAGAAACTTTCAATCAGATGCTTACCAATCAGTCCGGCATGCCAGGAAGTTCCGCAGGCAACGATAATAAACCGCTTGGCATTCAGTAGCTTTTCCCGATGATCGATCACAGCGGAAAGTACCACATTGTCTGCTTCCACATTGATACGTCCGCGCATACAATCATGAATACAATCGGGCTGTTCGAAAATCTCTTTCAACATAAAATGCGGATATCCTCCTTTTTCCAGCTGGCCGAGATTAAGCTCCACCTTTTTAATTTCAGGTGTCATTTCAACATTACTCAAGTTGACCACCTTCAATTCTTTTCCCAGATGGAGAACAGCAATTTCTCCGTCTTCCAGATAAACCACCTTATCTGTATATTCTACAATCGGAGTGGCATCCGAAGCAAGGAAGAACTCGTCCGCTCCAATCCCCACTACCAGCGGGCTGCTCTTACGGGCAGCAATAATCTCATCGGGATGCTCTTTATCAAGAATCGCAATCGCATAGGCACCAATCACTTCTCCCAACGCCAATTGAACGGCTGTCAGCAAACTGACTTGATTAGTGACTTTCATGTATTCTATTAATTGAACAAGGACTTCGGTATCTGTACTACTTTTAAAAATATAGCCTTTGGCTTGAAGTTTTTCTTTGAGAACGGCGTAGTTTTCAATAATACCGTTATGAATGAGAGCGAGCTTTTCGGAAGAAGAGTAATGAGGGTGGGCGTTAGCGGAACAAGGTTCCCCGTGAGTAGCCCAACGAGTATGGGCAATTCCGATTGTACCGGAAATATCTTTTTGTGTGACGAAATTTTCAAGATCGGAGACTTTTCCTTTCGTCTTATACACATTTAACTGTCGGTCATCACTGATGATTGCTACCCCCGCGCTATCATATCCACGATACTCCAGTCGCTTCAGCCCTTTTATAAGGATAGGGTAGGCTTTTCGTTTACCAATATAGCCTACTATTCCACACATATTATGATATTTTTATTTCGACTGCAAATATACACATTACAAATAACATAAAGACAACAAAAAGCATATTTATTTGACAGAAACGCATAAAAAAGTTGTAAACACATCAAAAAGTTAAATAATATATTATTTTTAGCTCAAAAAGAAACAAATTACAATTAGCTCACCATTAACCCAAAAGAGCTAACAAATTAAAAGTAAATCTCCTTCTTTTAATTACAAATTAGAAGAAGACAGGCTCTTCTTTTAATTTCGCGTTACAGAAAACTTGCATTTTACTGTCATTTTGAAATTAAACTACTAACTTTGCCGAACAAATTGACACTTCAATTAGGTATTATCATACAATAAAGCTAGTAAGAATGAAGAAACAAGAACTTTTTAACAACGTAACAGAAGGATCCCCTTACCAACGACAGCCCAAACAGATGGGCTTGTACAATGCGGCATACGAACACGATGCCTGCGGTGTTGGTATGCTGGTAAACATTCATGGAGAAAAGTCACACGACATTGTTGAGTCGGCTTTAAAGGTATTAGAGAACATGCGCCACCGTGGCGCCGAAGGTGCGGATAACAAAACCGGCGACGGTGCAGGTATCATGCTGCAAATTCCGCATGAGTTTATTTTATTACAAGGTATTCCTGTCCCCGAAAAAGGACGGTACGGCACAGGATTATTGTTTTTACCGAAAAACGAAAAAGACCAGGCAGTACCTTTTTGGTACGTATCACCCATATAGGATGAATAAATATCTGTTCCCGGTGCATAAAGATCGAGAGTAGTTGCACCGTAATTGGTGTTTAGTACCGGATTTCCATTCTTATCAGAAGAAGCAACCACCATAAAATTGGTAAGTTCTCCGTCTTTTCTCATCTTCCGGTTAGGGAAGAATTCATCTTTATCCATATCTACTGACAGATCCCAAACCGGAACTATTACCAATGCTCCTTTCTTTTCAGCTTCTTTCAGCGCATCTGCTACCCATTGTCTCTGTTCTTCCGGGTATAACGAATTTTGTTCCGGCAATAAAATAATATCCGCTCCGTGGTTTACTGCATACCGGATGGCCAGTGCCATATCTTTTAAATAAGGTTCTCCTTCTCCCGGATGAATACGTAAAGTCATAATTTCTGCATTATCGGCAATACCGTTACTTCCGACACCGTTGTCGCGTTTGGCTGCGATCACTCCCGCTTTCATAACTCCTGTTGCTGCGTCAGACGTCAACAGTACATTATTGCCATATTGTGTGTCGTTAATATCCAAGGGATTATCACCTACAATTTCTTTCCGGTTATCAGTTCCGTATTTCTTTAAAGCATCTTCATAGGACGTTTTGGCTGTTGCTACACTTTTCTTTCCCATATTTTGATATACGGGTTCCCATTTATCCGTATTATAGATGCTGAAATAGTAGGCAGTAAACACAAAGGCAACTTCTGAAAG
>OIEE01000804.1_pt1 | contig 9681 bp, 6 predicted proteins | sample 1581701 | NCBI WGS metagenome assembly OIEE01 (sample SAMN01760976, study PRJEB22395) | human gut metagenome | reverse complement strand
GCCGTCAGTGCCGAAAAATATACGGAAAGCACTGCCGAACCGGAAGCTACCAGAAGGCTGTTGCACATTCCCTTTAAGACCGGAAGCTGTTTATCCTTCAACAGATTCGTCAGATTGACAAAAAATGACTTTCCCGGAATTAAAGAGAATCCTTTTTGTATATCCGGGTGGGACCTTGTCGTATTAATCAGCAGTACGTAAAAAGAAAACAGGCACAGTATAGAAATGATAATTAATACGATATAGCACAAAGTTCTCTGTATATTCAAGATGATTTTATCCTTTTTATCGGATTTCTTTTTGCTGACAGCGCTCATAATCTATACCCCCTTTGCCTTTTTAACTTTCTTTTCCCCTACGTTTACCATATCTTTGGTAACATACTTAAATACCGCAACACTCAGTATCGCCGTAATGATAAACAAAATCACGGATAACGCACCTGCCATGCCATAGTTCTTACTATATAAATGCTTATTCAGATACATAATAACCGTCATGCTCGTTCTGTCCGGATTACCGTTACCGTTTGTTAAAATCTGCGGAACATCAAACATCTGAATACCACCAATCAGCGACGTTACAAGGGTGTATGCCATAATCGGACGGATAATCGGAAGTGTAATGCGTCTGAAGATCTGAATAGAATTCGCCCCGTCAATTCTTGCAGCTTCAAGAATACTGGTATCAATTCCCATAATACCTGCCATTAAAACAATGGTCGTATTACCAAACCACATGAGGAAATTCATCAGTGCAATCAGACCTCTCGCGCCTGCAACTTCCGAAAGAAACCGGTATGTAGGAAGTCCCATGGAATTCAGCAGGTTATTAATCGGGCCTACATCTGAAAATATGGTGTAAAACAGCATTGAAAATGCAGATGCCATAATCAGGTTTGGAAGATAAATGACAACTTTGAAAAACTGCTGCCCTCTAATCTTTAATCGGACATCAGTGAACCACGCTGCAAGTACCAGCGCGATCACAATCTGAGGTATAAATCCGATCATCCACAGAATTAAAGTATTCGCTCCATATTTCAGCATATCTGAATGAAGAAGACTCACATAGTTTTCCATTCCTATAAAATTCGGTCCAACCTCTTTAATTCCTGATCGGTAATATTCAAAGAAACTATACCTTACTGTATCGATCAACGGTATCAATGAGAAAATAATGTATGTTACGAAAAAAGGAAGAATAAATATATATCCCCATTTTCCATAATCAATACTTTTTTTCTTTTTCTTCATAATGGTTCTTCCTTTCCACAATATCTTCTAACAGAACAGAGGCTCTGCTGTCACAGAGCTCCCTGCGTTAGTATCTGTTCATTCCAGACATTATTCTGGCCAAACAACCTCTGTAATGTCAGGATAACGTTCTTTAATTGCTGTTTCAAAGTTTGATTTTGCTTTCTCAAAGTCAACTTCGCCCTGGAAGTAATCGCTGAATGAGTTCTGGAGCAACTCCACACATCCCTGATCGTAAGCGGAAAGTGGTGCGATCTTGATGTTTTCAGCAACTGGTGCAAAATACTGGAATGGGTTCTGTCCGCCAAGGAATTCTGAACCATATGTAGCATCATCGTTTGCTGCTTCCTGCATACCGGATTTTGTATTTGTAAAGTCTGAGTAATCCTGGGAGATCTTTAACAGATTATCTTTTTTTGCTGTCACAGCAAGGATAATGTCTTTTGCATGTTCCGGATTATCTGTACCTGTTGCAACATGGATGTAAGATCCTCCCCAGTTGTATTCCTGCGGTGGGTTTGTTACTGCCCATACGCCGTCTTCTCCATCCCAGTTCGGTTTCAGTGTGAAATCAATACCCCATGCCGGGAAGAGGAATGCAAATACTTTGGACTGACTTCCCATTGCTTTGTTCCAGTCATCATTCCACTGACCTTTTACTGTCGGGTTTAAGTAACCTGCATCCAGCCATTCTTTTGAATCATTAATCCACTGCATGATCATTGGATCAACTGTAACCTTTGTGTCTCCATCTTTTACCCATGAATCAGAAATGTTGTTTCCATAGAGACGGAATGTATCAGCATAAGAAGCAAATGCATAATATCCTTTCTGCTTCAGTTCTTCTGCTGTCTGTTTCATAGTATCCCAGTCTTTTACTTTTTCACCTACAGCAGTCGGATCGTCTGTTCCGAATACCTCTTTTGCAATATCACGACGGTAAACCATTGTTCCCGGACAGCACTGCCATGTAGATCCTCTCTGAACTCCGTCTGCATCAGATGCTGTTGTTCTTGTGAAGTCGTACTGATCTGCAAGATCTTTATCTGGATCAATTCCAAGATCCTTCAGTGGCATTGCAGCGTCTGCTTCAGCATCTGTATATTTGTATACATAGTCTGTCTCTGACAGGAAGATATCTACTTTATCATCTGTATCAGCATCTGCCTGTTTCATAAGTGCCTCATCAAGTTTCTGCTGATAAACACCATCCTGATTTGGATTGATGATCCAATGGATCTCTGTTCCATCTTTCAATGTTGTAACAGTTCCATCTTTGGATGTTGACTCAACTTCAGGATATACAGCTTCCAGTCTCTCACGGAACTCATCATTCCAAGAATAAATGTTAATTACCTTTCCTTCTTCTGTACTGGCCTCTCCGCCATTTTCCCCTTTGCTTCCACATCCGGCAAGTAATCCAACAGCAACTACTGTTGCCATAAGAATCGCAACAACTCTCTTTTTCATTTATAAATCCTCCTTTATCTAAGCACTCTGCTATGCTTTTCTTGTTGTTGAACTAAATATACCATCTTTTTTCCTCCGATTATATTATTTATCTTAACAAAATATCAAATTCGTGTCATAATATAAAAAAGGAGGTTTTTTATGGCTTTATCTAATGAATGGTACAATGCAGAACTCGAAAACAACGAATTAGAAACGCTTCACAGATCACCAACTGTAGAATATTCTTTCTATAATGCTGTACGCTCCGGCGACATGGAAGCAGTCATTAAAAACTGTTCCGAAGATGAATTTATTCGCCTGGAAGGAACGGGCGTTCTGTCCCGTAATGCGCTTACTAATATAAAATACCACTTTGTTGTCACTGCTGCAATGTTGACCCGTTATTGTATCGACGGTGGGCTCGAACCAGAGCAGGCTTACAGGCTCAGCGACTTCTATATTCTGAAGATGGATTCCTGCACAACGATCCGTCAGGTTGCAGATCTTCACCATGAGATGGCAAAGGATTTTACAGGTAAGATGATTCTTCAGAAAAAGAGTTCCATTTTATCAAAACCCGTTATGCAATGTGTTGATTATATTTACAGTCACATCAAAGAAAGAATCACGATTCAGGTTCTTGCTGACCACACCGAACTTTCCACGAATTATCTTTCACGCATTTTCAAGCAGAATCTGGGAGTCTCTGTCAGCGATTATATCCGTGAGCAGAAGATAGAAAAAGCAACTCATCTGCTGCGATACTCAGATAAATCAATTGTAGATATCGCAAATTATCTTGCTTTTTCTTCACAGAGTCACTTCATCCAGACATTCGAGAGCTTTACCGGGCTCACCCCAAAGAAGTACCGGGACAAATACTATAAAAGCATGTGGTAACATCAGATTTCTTCTCAGAAGAATTCTCAGATTTTCCCACAAAAAATACTGTCAGAAAGCAATTCTCTTTCTGACAGTATTTTTATCTTTTTTTAATCTGTCGATTATACTAATTCAATTTCAATCTTATGTGTCTCTTTCACTGAAAGCATCTGAATCTCTCTCTTTGAAAGTATTGTACACCTTTCAGCTGTTATTTCTAATGCTTTTCCATCGCAAGCTGCTTTTCGGATCTTCAACTGATTAAATTCTTTCTTTTCTTTATTATAGAATATAATCTCAAAGTTCCTTCCGGCAAATGTCATCTTAAGTACTGCTTTTCCATCCTGATTATACTGTTCCGGCATAAGTGCAGGTGCGATCTTCAAGTCACCGCAATCTCCTTTCACCCCAAACACTTCTGTGATCATGGTAAGCATATACCAGCTTGCAGCGCCTGTCAGATATGCATAGAGGCCTCTTCCCTGATTATCAAAATATTCCGGAAGTCCAGGATACATCTTACTGTTATCAAATTCCATTGCTGCATCTAAAAGTGCCTGAAGTACTTTATTTCCTTCTTTTGCAAATCCTCTCTGGTACAATGCATTTGAGTACATAACAGCCATGTGTGAGAACACTGCTCCATTCTCTTTCTCTCCATAAGCAAATCCAAACATTCTTCCAAGATCAAATTTTTCCTCATGGAAGTTTGTGTTCAAACGGTATCCGCCGGCTTTCTGATCATAAAGATACTTGTCTGCACTTCTGCAGATAGATTCCACCTGATCTTCTGTTGCCGTTCCACTCATAATGGCAAATACTTGTCCGGTCAGCATCATTCTCACGCTTTCATCCATAACGCCTTCTACTTTTCTGCCATGGTTATCATAATAGCCATTGAACCAGCCATCTTCTCCATCCTTCACCCATTCGTTGGCACGGATGTTTTTCATCATCCAGTCTGCTTTTCCCTCAAGATTAGCAGCAAGTTGATCCAGTCTTACAACAATTGTGTCTCCACTGATATTATGTTCACATTTCTTTGCGTATCCTGCAAGGAGTGCCTGCTTACGTGCTGCATCTTCATACAGTTCCACGCTTCCTGCAAGAAGATCTTCCATCTCATGTGCAATTTCAATCTTGCTGCTTCCACTGATTTCTTCCAACTGACGGAGTGTTTTTGCAATATTTCTCAAATTTCCGGCATAAGCACAGGTAAATGCAACACTTTCACCCTTCTCCCATGCCATGTCCAGTGCATCATTCCAGTCGGCACCATGAAGACGCATTTCATTATGCTCTCCTACATCATAGAACGCACACAGATTCTGTAAAAGAATATGCTCCAAAACTGTTCCGAAATAAATGTGGTCTCTTTCTGTTTTCTGCTTCTGTCCATATTCGCTGTTCCAAAACTTATCATGTGCAGTACCTCTCATAGACTGCAAATCTTTAAAATACGGAACCTTTTCAAACAGAACCTCCATATCTCCTGTCTGATCCAGATACAGACGAGTCGTTACAAATGGCCAGAATGCATGATCCATCCAGACACGTGTAATATTGTTTCTGTCTGCAATAAACTCACCCTGCTTATTTCCGATGATTGTCGCATTTGTTCCATCAATTCTTACTCCGCCATAATTATCCACGATCATCTGACGGACGTTTGAGGGATTCATAATCAGAAGTGCAAGGCAATCCTGCCAGAGATCTCTCCAGCCTCTTCCTCCTTTTCCATAATCGTGATATGGAAGGAAGGAACATCCATAAATTCTTCTTAAAATTGGCTGGAAGCAAATCCACTTCAGATAATTGTCTGTAGCTTCATCACCGGTTTCAAACTCTACATTTACTTTTTCTGTCCAATACTTTTTCACTTTGGCAAGCTCGTTTTCCGCTTGCTCCTTCGTACCAAATAAAGTGCAGATTTTTGAAATGGAAGCCTTTTCTCCCGTTGCTCCGGCAAGAACAACATACTCTATTGATTCATTTGCTTTTAATTTTCTGCGTTCAAACCTGAATGCCCCAACAGCCTCTTTCCCCTCCAGATGGCAGCCTGCGGTACATCCCTTTTTTTCTACACGTACTGCTTCCGGAATCAGGAAAGAACCTCCCTCTCCAATAAAGCTTTCAACAGTCGGATAAAACTCCTTCGGGGCATTTCCTTCTGCTGTAAAACCATATACAAAATAAGTCGTATCATTTTTCTGATGTCCACGCTCATCAAAGGATAATACCGGTGTAACTTCTACGCCACATTCTTTCGTGTCGATTCTGTGAAGAAGTGATGTAACATGTCTGTGGTCGCGGATATTGTCTGCGCTTCTTCCATAAACCGGAATGGCAACGATCGGTGTTACTTCCTGTTCTTCTTCCGAAAGATTTGTAATCTTGATCAGCTGGATCTCTGTTGTGCCATCAATAGAAACAAAGGATGTGATCTCTGACTGAAGATGATATTTTTTTGAAGTTCTTGTCAACTTCTGCCACATCATGCCTGCTTCCAGAGTGCTTTCATCCTGTCTGTCTGTATATTTATCAAACTCCTGCTCCGCTGAAACTCCACATGCTGACCAGTAGCCTTTTCCTTCTACCCGACACCAGAAATTTCTGGTGCCACGGTTATTGTGAAGGTTTTCAATGCTGACAGGTTCGAGAAGGAAATGATTCTGGTCCGTTTTACTATCTCCCCCCAAAGTTGGTGTAATACTGGATTTCAGACCTTCTTCCCCTGCCAGTGGTAAGTAAAGTCCACTATAATTTTCCGGATTTGTAATCGTAAATGTTCCGTTTTTATCTGTAAAATTGATTTTTCTCATGTCCAGTCCCTCGTCATTTCATTTAAGAAAGGAATAATTCTACCTCTGTTGTCTTTGTTAACTTCTCCTGTGGAATATAATTATCTTTCATTTGTTCTCCATTTACGAAAAGTTTTTCACATCCTGACTCTGCATGCCCCGGATTTTTCACAACGATATGTAAATGTGAACCTCTGAAATCTTTTTCGATTTCAAATTCCTCCCACTCTTTCGGTACTGACGGAGCAATCTTCAGTCCATAGAAGTCTGGCCGCATTCCGAGAATTCCTTCTACACATCCCACCATAACCGTAGATGCTGTTCCTGTCAGCCAGTGTACATGAGAACGGCCGAAGTTCGGGCTGTGTTTTCCTTCTGTAAACTGTCCATAGCAGTATGGTTCAAGTCTTCTGATCTCTGCACGATTATTCTGTGCAGCCGGTGCATTTTCAATAAAATAGTTAAATGCTCTCTCTCCGTGTCCACGAAGCGCCTCTGCAAGAATGATCCATCCCTGAGACTGTGAGAAAATTCCTGCATTTTCCTTTGTTCCGGCATTGTAGATCACAGCCAGTGCACCGTCAAATGCATGTGCATGATACGGAGGATCCATCAGGATTGCACCATATTCTGTATTCAGTTTGTCATATACATTCTGAAGTGCAAGATCTGCCTGCGCTTCATTTGCAAGCCCACTGATCACAGACCAGCTCTGTGGGTTCAGCCACATATTTGCCTCCGGATCTGTGCGCTGTCCGATCACTTCACCATCCTCTGTGAAGCCACGGATAAAGCGGTCTTCGTTCCAACAGAGATCCTGGATCAGTTTTTCCAGCTTCTTCTGACTTTCCTCCAGATAATTCAGATATTCTGTGTCTTTCTTATACTCAGCAAATTCCTTCAAAATTGTCATTGCATAGTAGAACTGTAATGCAACGAAGGTTGACTCTCCATCTTTTCCGAGTCTTAAGCAGTCATTCCAGTCAGCATAAAGGCCTGCCGGCATACCATGCTTTCCAAGATGATTCATGGAGAAATCTACTGCACGTTTCAAATGCTCGTACACGGTACCTTCTTCTTTATTTGCAAACGGAATCACTTCATCGATAAATTCCAGATTTCCCGTCTCGGAAATGTATTTGTATACTGTCGGGAACAGCCACAGCGCATCATCTGCACGATAAGCCGGGTGTCCTGTCTCCTGCACATAAGAAGCATCATCCGGTGTATCCTCATGTCCCGGATTGTGTGTGAATTTTACAAGTGGAAGCCCTCCACCATTATTTACTTGTGCAGAAAGCATGAAGCGGATCTTCTCTACTGCCATCTCCGGTGCCAGATGGATCACACCCTGGATATCCTGTACTGTGTCACGATAACCGTATCCATTTCTCAGTCCACAATATGTAAAGGATGCAGCACGTGACCAGATAAATGTCATAAAGCAGTTATATGCATTCCATGTATTGATCATTATATTAAATTCTTCGCTTGGTGTCTTCACCTGGAAATGGGACAGATGTCCATGCCAGTACTGGATTAATTCTTCCAGTTCATTTCTGCAGATTGTTTCACAATCCTCATAACGAGACACGATTGTTTCTGCATCAACATCTTCTTTCATACCAACAAGAAATGCTATTTCTTTTGTCTCTCCCGGATATAAAGTCAGGATTGTAGCTAATGCTCCACATCCATTTTCATTATAATTTCCTTCACAATTTAAAATACCATCTTCCACTCCGACCGGATTGTTGTATCCATGATATCTTCCAAGGAAACCTTCCCTGCTTCCACACCAGGAATCAACCTTTGCACCTGCAAGTCCGAAGAAACGGTCAACAACGATCTTGTCATCCACATCTTTTCCATCTTCCAGCTGATCCAGATTGGCATGGATCAGCTGCCGCACACGGTTTCCACGGAACACTGTTCTTGTAATGAACTGAGAGTACTGAAGATTTACCTGATCCTGCTCGTAATTGCTGTTGTTTGTAAATTCTGCATAGCCTGTTACATTGATCTTGCGCATGCGATCCGAGGTATTTGTCACTGCAAGATTCCACACTTCATAAGACTGATTCAGCGGAACATAGTATCTTACTTCTGAATGGATCTCGCTATAATCAGCCATCATCTTTGTGTATGCTGTACCATGATGACATTCACTCTTATAAGAATTCAGATCTTTTCCTACCGGCTGCCAGGAAGCTGACCAATAATCTTCACTCTCCTGATCTCTTAAGTAGATATATCTTCCCGGCTGGTCAAACTGATTGAAGACATATCTTAAAATTCTTCCGTTCGCTCCTGATTTTGCAAAGCTATATCCACCTGCATTATTAGAAATAATTGCTCCATATTCTGGAGATCCAAGATAGTTCACCCAAGGTGCCGGTGTATCCGGTCTTGTGATCACATATTCTTTTTTCGATTCGTCAAAAAAACCATATTTCATACTTCACATTCTCCTATCACACTTATTATAAACAAATTGCAGCCATTCCTACTATCTGCAATTCTATCTTTACTGTGATAAAAGAATATCAAATCAGAACACATTAATATACAAAATAAGAACTTAAAATATCAAATTCGTGACATGACAAAAAGGAATTTACCATATCTGGTTTTCCTATTTTTTGATGTCCGGAGATAGAAATTTCCTATGACCTGATTGTCCAAAATTGGACTATCCACCCTTAGGCACTTCTATTCTCCACTTAATCATTTTCTTCTCCTAATGGAACTTCCCGGATAATAGACCTTTCGCTTTCAATGTCAGATTCTTATTCTTGAAATGGTGATTACTCATTACCGTAAAATTCTTAGTTCTCTCTACACGAAAAATCTGTGCCATGCTCCATCCTCCTTTTCAGTTCAAAAGAAAAAGCGTAAGTAATATCTCTATCACTCACGCCTTCTCTAAACATTTTATTCTTTTTTCAATAAATTTTTAATCTGTCCAATTACCTGTTCAATCCTCAGTTACCAGCTTCAACTTTGTTAAACATAGATCAGTTCATTCAAAATAATCTCTTCCGCAATCGCTCTGTGCTGATTAGCAGTTCTTACCCAAGCCATCTGATCTGCTTCTTTATCCGGCAGTGGTTCTTTTTCTTCCAACTGTTTCAGAATTACCTCTTCCCGTTCTCTGGCTGCCTTGTCCACTTCCAGAAAGTGTTCTCCAATCGTGTCCTGCAGAAGCATCACCTGATAAGTTGCATTTCGATGGTTCTTCAGATAATCTCTGCGAAGAAAACCATACTTGCCAAGTTGCTCCATCTGCT
>OIEE01000797.1_pt1 | contig 9737 bp, 9 predicted proteins | sample 1581701 | NCBI WGS metagenome assembly OIEE01 (sample SAMN01760976, study PRJEB22395) | human gut metagenome | reverse complement strand
GCAGGTGTCCATTGACGCCCGGGGCGACCTTGCCCACGCAGTCATCACCAGCGGTGGCGTATCGGTGCGGGAGGTGGACCCCAAGACTATGCAGAGCAAAAAGGCGCTGGGGCTGTACTTTGCGGGCGAGGTGCTGGACGTGGACGCCTACACCGGCGGCTACAATCTGCAGATCGCTTTCTGCACCGCACAAAGCTTTGCGAATAACCTGTAAAAACAGCGCAGTAAATTTCCTGTGTACTATATATAAATAAGGAGAACATATCATGGTATCTGTTGCAATTGATGGGCCTGCGGGTGCAGGCAAATCCACTCTGGCACGCCGTCTGGCGGCAGAGCTGGGCTATATCTATGTGGACACCGGTGCAATGTACCGCGCCATCGGCCTGTACGCCCTGCGCGCGGGCAAGGACCCCAAGGATAACGCGGCGGTGGATGCTCTGCTGCCCCAGATTGAGCTGCAGCTGGCATCCATTGCGGGCGAGCAACACATCTACTTAAAGGACGAGGATGTGAGCACCGCCATCCGCACCGAGGCCGCAGGTATGGCTGCCTCTGCCGTGGGCGCAAACCCGACTGTGCGCGCCTTTCTGCTGGAACTGCAGCGGGATATGGCCAAAAAGCAGGATGTGCTGATGGACGGCCGGGATATCGGCACGGTGGTGCTGCCGGACGCTACGGTGAAGATCTTCCTGACCGCCAGCCCGGAGGCACGCGCCACCCGCCGCTGGAAGGAGTATCAGGCCAAGGGCATCGACACCCCCTACGAGGAAGTGCTGGCGGATGTGAAGCAGCGGGACTATCAGGACACCCACCGCGCCGCCGCCCCGCTCAAGCAGGCAGAGGACGCCGTGCTGCTGGATACTTCGGCGCTGGATTTTGAGCAGAGCCTTGACGCCATGAAGCAGATCATTGCCAAAAAGATCGGCGGATAAAACAAACAGGACAGGAATAAAAAATGGTACTATATTATATTCTGGTGCCCCTTGCGTGGCTTGTGTGGCACATCGGTTTCCGCATCCGGGTGGAGGGGCGCGAAAACCTGAAAAAGGTGCAGACGAAGGGCTACATTCTTGCGCCCACCCATGTGTCTGCCATCGACCCGGTGTTCATCGTTGTCACCCGGTGGGGCAGGCGGATGGTGGTGTTCGCCAAAAAGGAGCTGTTCGAGATCAACGCCTTCCTGACGTGGTTCTTCCGCTGCTGCGGCGGCGTGTGCGTCCGCGGCACCAAGGACGAGATGGCGGTCATCTCCCAGACGGTGGAGGCCTGTAAGCAGGGCAAGACCCTGCTCATCTTCCCAGAGGGCACCCGCGAAAAGGAGGGCAAGCTCCTGCCCCCCAAGAGCGGTCTTTTCGTCATTGCCGCCGAGGCGGGGGTGGACGTTGTGCCCTGCCGCATCCTGTACGACACCCCGGACGGAAGGATGCACCTGTTCTGCAAGGTGCGGGTGATCTACGGCGAGCCGATGCCCGCAGCACAGTTTGCCATGGAGGGCCGCCGGGACACCAAAAAGCTCCGTGCCAACAAGCAGGCACTGCTGGAAGCATGGGAAAAGATGGGGGCGTAAAAGATGGAGATCCGAGTTGCCAAAACGGCGGGGTTCTGCTTTGGCGTGAACCGTGCCGTGGAACTGACCTACGGTCTGCTGGCCGAGGGGCATAAGGTGGCAACGCTGGGCCCGCTGATCCACAACCCGCAGGCGGTGGAGGATATGCGGCGCAAGGGCGCACAGGTAGTGGACACCGTGCAGGATGTGCCCGCCGGGTGCGAGGTGGTCATCCGCAGCCACGGGGTGCCCCGCAGCGTTTACGACGAACTGGAAGCGCGCGGCATCCCGTACCATGACGCCACCTGCCCCTTTGTGCAGAAGATCCAGCGCATTGCCGCGCAGGCCGAAAAAGAGGGTGCGGTGCTGCTGGTGGCGGGGGATAAGACCCACCCGGAGGTGCAGGGCATTGTGGGACACACCCGGGGTGAGGTGTTCGTTTTTGCCGATTTAGCCGAGTTAGAGGCGTGGAACGGCCCTTCTGACCCCCAAAAACCCCTTTTTGCAGTTGCACAGACCACATTTCAGGTTACAAAATGGAAAGAAAGTTCGGAGTTTCTCAAAAAAGCCTATACAAACGCCCGAATTTTTGATACAATATGTAATGCGACGTGGGCGAGGCAACAGGAAGCGGAAGACCTCAGCCAAAAATGCGACATCATTGTTGTCATTGGCGGTCATCATTCTTCCAATACCCAAAAGCTGGTACAGGTCGCCGCAAAACACACGCGTGCCGTAACGGTCGAGACAGCGAGCGAACTTCGGCCGGAATGGTTTGCAGATGTTAAAGTGGCGGGCGTGACAGCCGGGGCTTCAACGCCATCGTCTATTATTGAGGAGGTACTTAACAGTATGAGCGCAGAAATCAATGACAGCATGAGCTTTGAGGAGATGCTGAATGCATCCGAGGAAAAGCGTGTTCATGCAGGCAGTATTGTGAAAGGAATCGTGACCAGCATCTCTGCCAACGAGATCCAGGTGGATATCGGAGCGAAGCAGACCGGCTTTGTCAAGCTGAGCGAGCTGACCGATGATTCCTCCGCCAAGGTCGAAGACCTGGTGAAGGTTGGCGATGAGCTGGACCTCATCGTCGAGAAGGTTATGGATCAGGATGGCGTCATCCAGCTCTCCCGCAAGAAGCTCGCATCTCGCAAGGGCATGGAAGAGATCGCCAAGGCAGCAGAATCCGGTGAAGTCGTCGAGGGCGATGTTACCGAGTTCAATAAGGGCGGCGTTGTCGTCAACGTCAAGGGCGTCAAGGTGTTCGTTCCCCGTTCTCAGGCCACTATGCGCCGCGACGAGGACTACACTGCTCTGGTCGGCCAGCACGTTCAGCTGGTCGTCACCGAGTGCTCCGGCCGCAAGATCGTCGGCAGCATCAACAAGGTGACCGCTGAGCAGAACAAGGCAAAGCGTGAAGAGTTCTGGGCAAACGTTGAGGTGGGCAAGACCTACACCGGCGTTGTCAAGAGCCTGACCTCTTATGGTGCATTCGTTGACATCGGTGGTGTTGACGGCCTGTGCCACATCAGCGAGCTGAGCTGGAACCGCATCAAGCATCCCTCCGAGGTCGTCTCCGTTGGCGACACCATCGAGGTGTATGTGAAGGACATCGACACCGAGAACCACAAGGTCTCTCTGGGCTACAAGAAGGCCGAGGACAACCCCTGGGAGCAGCTGAAGAACAACTACCCCATCGGCAGCACCTTCCATGCTCCGGTCGTTTCTCTGACCAAGTTTGGTGCATTCGTCCGCATCCTGCCGGGTGTTGACGGTCTGGTCCACATCAGCGAGATCAGCAATGACCGCGTTGAGAAGGTCTCTGACGTACTGAAGGTCGGCGATATGGTCGATGTGAAGCTGCTGGATGTCGACTTCGACAAGAAGCGCATCAGCCTGTCTATGAAGGCCCTGCTGAACGACGACGCTGAGTAATCAGCCTTTCGTTCGGAAGAAAAGCTTCTGACACAATGCGATCAACAGCCCCGTTGCCGGGAAAACGGCGGCGGGGCTGTTTTTATAACTGAAATTCCAATTTTCTCTTTTAGAGAAAGTACAAAATAAAGACATAACTTTATGATAAACTGGATCAAGAAACACTGGGAAGTACTGAGCTATCTGGTTTTCGGCGTGCTGTGCACCCTGCTGAACATTGTGCTGTATGCGCTGTTCAACAAGCTGTTTGGCTATACAGCCGCCAACAGCTGGGGCAATGTGCTGGATAACATCATCTGCATCCTGTTTGCCTACTGCACCAACCGCGCCTTTGTGTTCCGCAGCAAAACGCAGGGCAAGGCCATGGCGAGAGAATTTGGTGCATTCGTCACCTGTCGTCTGGGTACAATGCTGCTGGACACTGCAATTATGCTGGTGCTGGGCAATCTGCTGGCTGCGCAGGGTGCAGCGCTGATGGACGAGCTGATGCAGGGGGTGCTGAGCGTGGTGGCCCACTGGCTTGGCCCGGATACGGCCATCCAGATGGCAGCCTCCTATGCAGGCACACCGGCGGGGGTCACGGATGGCTCTGCCGCCATTGCCGTCATCGGCGGTGCAGACGGCCCCACGGCAATCTTCGTTACCAGCCGCTACAATGCGCAGGCACTGTGGGGCCTTGCCGTGAAGGTCTTTTCCAATGTACTGGTGATCGTGCTGAACTATGTGTTCAGCAAGCTGATCATCTTTAAAAATCGCAAGTGAGATATTCTCTCCGCCGCAGGCGGAGAAAATATCCAATATAATTTAGGAGGTACGGTTTTATGAAGCGTGGTCTGAAAGGTTTTGCATTTCTGGTCTCCGGTCTGGTGCTGGGCATCATTGGTGCAACGGCATCGGTGACTGCGATCGCACTGAGCGCTGTGGGCATGGCAAAGGTGCGCCGTGCCAGCAAGTAAAATAACGGAGGAACGAGCATGAACCGCGAAGAGATCCTGTCCCATGTCGATCATACCCTGCTGAAGCCGGAGGCCACTTGGCCCCAGATCCAGCAGCTGTGTGACGAAGCCATTGCAAACCACACCGCATCCGTCTGCATCAACACTTGCTACGTCAAGCAGGCTGTGGAGTATATGGCAGGCCGCATCCCCGTGTGCTGCGTGGTGGGCTTCCCTCTGGGTGCCATGGATACCGCCAGCAAGGCCTTTGAAGCCAAGACTGCCATCGAAAACGGCGCAGCCGAGGTGGATATGGTCATCAACATTGGCCGCCTGAAGAACAAGGAGTACGATGCTGTCCGCGAGGACATCCGTGCCGTGAAGCAGGCTGTGGGCGATAAGATTCTGAAGGTCATCATTGAGACCTGCCTGCTGACCGAGGAAGAAAAGGAAAAGATGTGCGACATCGTCTGCGAGGCCGGTGCCGACTACATCAAGACCAGCACCGGCTTCTCTACCGCAGGTGCAAACTTCCACGACGTGGAGCTGATGGTCAAGGGCGTGCATGGTCGCTGCAAGGTCAAGGCTGCCGGCGGCATTTCCACCGTGGAGGATATGGAGACTTTCCTTGCACTGGGCGCTGACCGTCTGGGTACCTCCCGCGCTGTCAAGATCCTGAACGGCGAGCAGGCAAAGGGCTATTAAGTTTTCTGCAAAAAATGTATTTCGGCAAAGCTCTGGGCTTGGCTGAACTGCAAAGGATGATCTCTCAAGGGCTGCTGCACAAATTGCTGTGCAGCGGCCTTTTTTGCGCCCAAGCCTTGCAAGCAGGGCGCGGCAGGGTGTATAATACAGATAGGTACTGTATAAAATAGGGGCTGTTCGCCTTGTGGGGCAAGGCGGGCAGAGGAGGAAATGCAATGAATATACCCGAGATCCTTGTGGCCAATGGCACAGGGGCGGTGCTGGTAAGCTTTCTGCTTTTATTGCGGGTGCGCGGCGAGAGTAAAAACAGCGTGGGAACAGCGCTGTTTTGCCGGATTCTGGTGGTGACGCTGCTGGCACAGGTCACAGAGACGATCAGCTTTCTGCTGGACGGCGTGCCCGGCGCTGCAAGCCGGTTCTGGCTGTACCTGACCAACACCGTCTGCACCGGCGCTACCGTGTGCGTGGGCTATGCGTGGTGCTTGTATGTGGACTTCCGGGTCTACCGCAGCATTGGACGCCTGCGCAGAAGGCACCTGTTGCTGGGTGCGCCGCTGCTGGCGCTTTTGGTGCTGCTGGTGGCAAACCTTTTTGGCACGGGGTGGATCTTTTCCATTTCGGCGGACAACGCTTACCATCGGGGCCCGCTGAATATTTTGCTGTATCTGCTGCTGTTCAGCTATTACGCCGAGAGCGTGTGGCAGGTGCATAAGGCCAAGCACGATGGCATTACGGTAGAGTTTTTTCCGGTGTACTACTTCGTGGTCACCTGTGCGGTGGGCACGCTGCTGCAGGGCGCATTCTACGGCATGGCCTTTGGCTGGCTGTCGGTAGCTATCGCCTTTGTGCTTGTGGACAGCCAGACCCGCAGCCTGCGCGGCTATACCGATGAGTTGTCCGGCCTGTTTGGGCGCAAGTACATGAACTACTGTCTGGACCGCATCCACGCCACGCAGGAGAAGGACGTTTACGGCATCATGATGGACGTGAACTGCTTCAAGGAGATCAACGACACCTACGGTCACGCCGAGGGCGACCGCGCCATTCAGGAGATCGGGCACATCCTGTCCGAGGCGCTGGTGGCAAACTCGGTAGCCATCCGCATAAGCGGCGATGAGTTCATGGTGCTGATCCGTCACGGCTCGGAGGAGCTGCTGGACGAGATCTGCACCGCCATCGAGCAGCGGGTGCAGCACTATAACGCCACCGCTCCGGCGGGCAGCTTTCAGCTGTCCTTCTCCACCGGTGTGGCAAAGTACGAGGGCGGCAGCGTGGAGAAGTTTCTGGTGGAGCTGGATCAGCGGATGTATGCGGAAAAGCGCGCCTTCCACGCCGCCCGGAACGGCCATGCCGTACCGGAGCAGGGGAATGCTCCATCAATTTCAGAATAATGTCTAAAAAGAGTGATACTCTTCTTGACAATCTGACGAAGAGATGATAAGATATCTCTCGGAAAACAACTGAATACCGACTTATCAAGAGCGGCTGAGGGGACAGGCCCTGTGAAGCCCGACAACCTGCGCGAGAGCGTAAGGTGCCAAATCCTGCGGGAAACCGGAAGATAAGAGTGCAACGCTCAGAGCTTTCGGCTCTGGGCGCTTTTATTTTTCGCGCAAAAAAGCTTGAACGGAATGTTGGAGCAAGAAATACACACCCTGCTGTAAAAACTTTAGGAGGCAAAACAAATGGCAAGACACCTGTTTACTTCTGAGTCCGTCACCGAAGGACATCCCGACAAGATCTGCGACCAGATCTCGGATGCCATTCTGGACGAAATTCTGACCCACGACCCCGATGCCCGTGTGGCCTGCGAGACCTGTGCATCCACCGGCCTTGTGCACATCATGGGCGAGATCACCACCAACTGCTATGTGGACTTCCAGAAGGTCGTCCGCGAGGTGGTGGCAGATATCGGCTACACCCGCGCAAAGTTCGGCTTTGATGCCGACACCTGTGCCGTCATCTCCAACATCGACGGCCAGAGCCCCGACATCGCACTGGGCACCAACGATCAGGTGGGCGGTGCAGGCGATCAGGGCATGATGTTCGGTTATGCCTGTGACGAGACCCCTGAGCTGATGCCCATGCCCATCAGCCTTGCCCACAAGCTGGCAAAGCGCCTGACTGAAGTGCGCAAGAGCGGCGAAATGGATTACCTGCGCCCGGACGGCAAGAGTCAGGTGACCGTGGAGTACGACGAGAACAACAAGCCCGTGCGCGTGGACGCCGTGGTCATCTCCAGCCAGCACAGCGAGAGCGTGAGCATGGAGCAGCTGCGGGCAGACGTGATGGAAAAGGTCATCAAGGCCACCATCCCCGCTGAGCTGCTGGACGAGAACACCAAGTACTACATCAACCCCACCGGCCGCTTTGTTGTGGGCGGCCCGCAGGGCGATACCGGCCTGACCGGCCGTAAGATCATCGTGGACACCTACGGCGGCTATGCACGCCACGGCGGCGGCGCCTTCTCCGGCAAGGACCCCAGCAAGGTGGACCGCAGCGCAGCCTATGCGACCCGCTGGGTGGCAAAGAACATCGTGGCTGCAGGTCTTGCCAAGCAGTGCGAAGTGCAGGTGGCGTATGCCATCGGCGTGGCAAAGCCTGTGTCCATCATGGTGGATACCTTTGGCACCGGCACCGTCTCGGATGAGAAGATCGAGCAGGCTGTGGAGAAGGTGTTTGACCTGACCCCCGCCGCCATCATCCGTGACCTCGACCTGCGCAAGCCCATCTACCGCCAGCTGGCCGCCTATGGCCACATGGGCCGCGAGGATCTGGGCGTGAAGTGGGAGAACACCGACCGCGTGGATGCCCTGAAGGCTGCCGTGGCTGCCCTGTAAAAAGCGTTTTACCCTGATAGAAGGTAAGTGAAGAGAGACCGCTGCACCCGACCGTGCAGCGGTCTTTTTGCGTCACTGGGGAAAGAGAAGGGGACTCGAAAAAAGTACTACTTTTACTCAAAAATCAGATAAACTTTGCGAAACGGTAAAGATTTGGTCGCGTTTTTGTAAGAAACTCACATTCTCTTGAAGGAAAAGGAAAAACAGCTGTGCAAGGCGCAGAAAATCCACACATGAAACAAATTGATATGGAACAATCGACAAAATGTGATAAAATAAAACCAGATATGCGCACTTGTGTGCATGGTACGGATGGTAAACAGCAATAAGGAGTTATGTGACTATGTCTATTGAAATTTCCCCTAAGTCCTTCTTTGAGCAGCCCAGTGTGGCGGATATGCGGCTGATCGCCTGCCCCGGTGCCGAGGAGCTGACCGGCCTGATCGACAAGCACCTTGTCCGTTGGGCAAAGGCTGCCGGAATTGAAAAAGACACCTTCATTATTTCCTGCGACTGCCCCCGCTTCCAGAGCGGCGACGCCAAGGGTCTGGTCAAGGAGTCTGTCCGCGGCGACGATATCTTTATCGTGGTGGACCCGGGCAATTACAGCGTCACCTACAAGCTGTTCAACTACGAGAACCACATGTCTCCGGACGATCACTTCGCCAACCTGAAGCGCCTGATCCAGGCAGTGGCCGGCAAGGCACACCGTGTGTCGGTCATTATGCCCAGCCTGTACGGCGGCCGTCAGCATCGCCGTGTGGTGCGCGAAAGTCTGGACTGCGCTGTGGCCCTGCAGGAGCTGCAGACCATGGGTGTGCGCAACATCATCACCTTTGATGCTCATGACCCCCGCGTGCAGAACGCTGTGCCGCTGATGAGCTTTGATAACGCAATGCCCACCTATCAGGTGCTGAAGAGCCTGCTGAAGAAGGACCCGGACCTCTCCTTTGATAAGAGCAAGTTTACCGTGGTCAGCCCGGACGAGGGCGCCATGAACCGCAACATGTACTTCTCCAGCGTGCTGGGCTGCAACCTGGGCATGTTCTACAAGCGCCGCGATTACACCCGCGTGGTGAACGGCCGCAACCCCATTGTGGCACACGAGTATCTGGGCGATTCCGTTGAGGGCAAGACTGTCTTTATCGCCGACGATATTATCGCTTCCGGCGAGAGCATGCTGGAGGTTGCCGGCAACCTGAAGGAGCGCGGCGCTGCCCGCATCATTGCCAACGCAACCTTCCCGCTGTTCACCAGCGGCCTGAAGAAGTTCGATCAGGCAGTTGCCGATGGCAAGCTGGACTACGTTGTGGGCACCAACCTGACCTACCGCCAGCCCGAGCTGCTGACCCGCGACTGGTATGTTGACGTGGATGTCTCCAAGTATGCTGCCTACTTCGTGGTGGCACTGAACCACGATATGTCTGTTTCCAGCATCATCGATCCCATCAAGAAGATCGAGGCTCTGCTGGCAAAGCGCGGCTGATCAGAAAAAATGCAATGCAAAAGGAGCTGTACTCCCGCGGGGGTACAGCTCCTTTTCGTATGTACAGCATTCAGCAGAAGCCGGGGCTGCTGTTCCTCAGCGGTTCCGGTAGGCCTCCGGGCCTTCCAGATACAGATCTCCGCCGTGGGCATCCAGGATGACAGTCAGGGGCATATCCTGCACGGTCAGGCGGCGGACGGCTTCACAGCCGAGGTCGGGCCAGGCGATGACCTCCAGCGTCTGGACGCTCTTGGCCATCAGGGCACCGGCACCGCCCAGAGCGGCCA
>OIEE01000793.1_pt1 | contig 9768 bp, 5 predicted proteins | sample 1581701 | NCBI WGS metagenome assembly OIEE01 (sample SAMN01760976, study PRJEB22395) | human gut metagenome | reverse complement strand
TTTATAATCATTACAAGAGAATTTTATCAGGGAAAGACGTTGATGTAGAATTACAGAAAAGTAATATTTTAATGCTGGGTCCGACAGGTTCCGGTAAGACATTTCTTGCTCAGAATCTGGCAAGACTTTTAAATGTGCCGTTTGCAATTGCAGATGCAACCACACTGACAGAAGCCGGATATGTAGGAGAGGATGTTGAGAATATTCTTCTGAAGATCATTCAGGCTGCTGATTATGACTCCCCGGCTGGTACTGGCATGGATAAACTTATTATCTTTCAAATAAATACCTACATGACTGGCAATCCGTTTTTTTCTACCGTTATGGAAGAATACCAAATCTCCTTCGCGCAAGTTTCTCTTACTTACTTTATGGCAATCTTGGGTACGTTGGTCATCTGAGTTACGTTTCAGCTTTTTGTGGTATACCTTTTTATATAAATGTGAAGTCAGTCCGGAACAGTCCACTCCCCGTTTGCTGTTACCACCGCCACGGTAGGGGACTCCCAGCCATGCTGCTGATTCTACGTACAGTTGGTGATTGTCTTTCATGTCAATATCCATATTCAGACGGATGGAGGCACGCGCCAGTTCTTTGTAGTTATAACGTGGGGCAGAGGTACCGCATGAAGCCAACAACATGGCCAGTGTACCTAATACCAGCAAATGGGATAGTAGTTTTTTCATTCTGTTACATTAAAATAGTCCTCTAATTCCTTTTCGGCGGAATTCCCTTTATTGTCAATATCTCGGATAATCTTTCCGTTTTCCAACAGAGCGATGCGTGGGCATATATCTACTGTGTGGTTCAGATTATGGCTGGATACCAGTATGGTGGCTCCGGTTTCTTCATTATAAGCTTTCAGTAAATGCTTGATAATGGACTGCGAACTAGGGTCCAGAAAGTTGAACGGTTCATCTAGAATCAGTACCTGCGGTTGGTGCAGCATAGCCGAAATGATACCTATTTTCTGTTTGTTGCCTGCCGAATAGTTACGAATCAGTTTTTTTTGTCCGATGACTTCGCCATTCATAAAACGTTCAAACCTAGCGACACGTTTATCTACTTCTTCTTTTGTTAACCCGTACATTTTTCCTACAAAGTAGAAATATTCTTCGGGGGTAAGATAATCTATCAGGAAACCTTCGTCAATGAAAGCTCCCGTTATATTTTTCCATTCCTCACTCCGGCTCACATCGATGTTTCCGATATGTACACTGCCTCCGTCGGCTTTCAGCAAGTCCAGCATCAGGCGGAACAGGGTCGTTTTTCCTGCTCCGTTATTGCCCACCAGTCCCAACATGTCACCGCTTTGAATGGAATAATTTTCTATGTCTACAGCCACTTTCGGGCCAAAGTTCTTTTGTAATTGGTTTATTATGATATTCATACGCAATTCGTTTTAACGTGAGTCACGGAAGCCTTCCATATTCTCATAACGGCGCTTCATGAAACGGTTATAGATATTTTTTATCCAAATATTGTGGGTTGCAATCAGTAACAACCCTATAATCATCATGATGATGCAGGCTGTATCCTGTTCAAAGAAAGCCGTCAGAGCTTTGTTGATAATCAAGGGCAGGAAAAAAGCACATGAGATGATAATGGTCTGGAATAAGGAACTTCCCCGATTGCTTCGCATGACATTGGCGTTTAACGGGAGTGTCTTTTTATTGTACACAGCCAGTTGCAGCATCATAGCGAATACGAATCCTGCTGTAAACAGCATATAGGATAGAGCCATGAGGAAGGGTATCTTGCCTTTAGCTACAGGGATCATCATAATCAGGAAAGGGATGAACACGATGATGCAGTTCAGGTAATACTTGGCACGAAGCAAGTTATAGATAGATTCCTTACGGCTCATAAGACCGTCTAGATAGTTGCCCTCAAAAGACATCACTTGCCCCAGGGTCATGATACTTAAAATGGCAAAATTGTATATGCAGATAAAATTTATCATTCCTGTTCCGTCATACACATCCGTGAAGGCAATCAGTGCCGAAAAAGCAAGCATGATGATAAATCCCATGCGGAATTGTGTCTTTACGGTTTTGTTACGGAAACACAGTTTTAGTTCCAGACGTAGATATTCACCTACGTCACCATAGCGGTCCAGGAATTTATATTCGGATACATGCTTCATCTTGGTGTCTTCCACTTTGGCTATTTCATTATAGATGAAGTGCAGCTGTAGCTTGCGATTTACTAGCAGAAGTAACAGAATGGCTGCTATGACACCTAGAAAGGCGAGTATGTTTCCTTCTATAAATCCTTCTCCTAGATTCATCATGAACGTGGAAACCGGATTTCCTTCGGGAATAAATTCAGTTCCCGCTAATAATCCGTATACTCCGATCGGGAGAAGTATATAAAGCAATTTCTCATTCAGTAAAGTTTTGCATATCAAATACCAATAACTGTTCATAGCCATCAGAAGCCAAATGCCGCACAGATAGCATAGGATGCCCGTGAATCCATAGAAACGGATAATCGTAAGCAGGGCAAAAGGTACGATCAGGAAAAACCAGAAGAAGTTGTAACTGCTGATTCCGGATTGTAGTAACAGGGTATCCACCAGCTTATTCTTTTTTACCGGCATAAGCAGATAGGGCTTGATTTCTTGCGACATGGCCGGTTGCAGCATGAAGCGTAGCAAAAAATCAAGTATCAGAAGATAAATCAATCCTTGGTTCATAATATGGTAAGGTTCCATGCTGGGAAAGATATCTTCAAAAGCAAAGGACAGCATGACCCCGATAAAGATGAGGTATGCTGCCCAAAAAGCGACCATAAAGTAAATTAAAAACTTGGCGAAGCGGTTCCTGTCAAATGCAGGATTCCGCTTGGCCGCAAGTTTTTGATTCTGTCTTATAATAGATAGAAGCATAGGCTTGGATTATTTTGTTTCTTCCGAGGTCATGCTTACTTCTACACGGTTATTCTGTTCCAACAAGGCTTTGGTAAATTCTTGCAGATCTTTAGCGGTAATGCTGTTTACGGTATTTGTGTAGCCGGTGTTCATATCTGTTCCTTCCCAGAAATACTCACCCAGTATATTTACCCAATAACTGTTTTCTTTGGCATTTTCCTTGTATTTCTTCAGCATGAATTCTTGTACCTTGTTCAAATTTTCGGCAGACGGTCCTTGGTCGACAAACTGATTCAGTTCATTCAAAATGATATCCGTCATTTTGGCGCGTTTGGCAGGATCTGTATCGAAATAGATTTGCAGAACTGCTTTCTCTTTTGGATATTTGGTCAGACTGCCGAATGCACTTACACCGTATGTCCCACCTTCTTTTTCGCGTACGCTTTCAGTATACATGATATTCAGTATCTGTGAAAGCATACTCATCATGATTTGGTTTTTCAATGTGTATGCGCATTGCCCGTTGTTGATTACCAATACGGTGGCTTTAGGAGTTTCCAATTTCTTGTTGAAAATGTTCTTATAGTCACCTTGGCGCATATCAATGTGGTTGTCACGGAAGGTTTCTTTGCGATTGACGGAAGGCAGAGCGCCTAAATAAGTCGCAATCAGTGGTTCCGTTTCTTCTGGTTTGATATTTCCTACAAAGATGAAAGTAAAGTCGCTGGCATCTTTGAAACGGTCTTTGTACATCTCCATAATTCTGGCATAGTCAATCTTGTCCACCATGTCGGCTTTCATACGGATAGTACGCGGATGTCCCATATAGAGGGCTTTTTGCAACGTATCCTGTAAGGCAGTCATGGGGTTGGCCTCTTGATTTGCCAAAGATGCTTGCAGACGGTTCTTGAATGAGGTGAATGCATCATTGTCCATTCGTGGAGCCGTGAATGACAAATAGACTAATTGCATCAAGGTCTCAAAATCTTTGGGTGAGCAGCTTCCGCTCAGCCCTTCTGTATTACCACCGACGGAAGCACTTACACTAGCTTTTTTACCTGCCAATACTTTCTCTAGATCAACATTGCTGAAGTTACCCAAGCCGCCGATACTTGCTACATCATTCATGACATTGATATTGATAATTTCATCATTCGGGAACAAGGAACTGCCACCCGGACTGAAAGCTCTCATTCTGATTTCATCCGCTTTGAAATCGGTCGACTTTAAGATAACGCGTACTCCATTGGACAGAGTCAAGATTGTAGAACCAAACGGACCATTTTCCTGTTTTGTAATCTTTCCGCCTTGGGGCTTTTCAGGAATCAAAGGTTCATCAGAAACTTTGTCTTCATAAGCAGTCAGTGTTTCAGCTTTTACCTTATTGATAGCAGCCAAAACTTCTTTCTTGGATGGAACTTTCAATCCTTCCTTTTCAGGGAAGAATACGTTTACTACCAGATTGCTGTCGGTAACCAAGGCTGGAATCAGACTGTTTACCATTTCCACAGACAGGTTGGGGACGATCTGATTCATAATGGCGTATTCATTTTCAATACCTGGAATTGGTTCGTTGTCAATGAAGTGGCGTACATATTCATCCACGTATGCACCGTTTTTCACTTTATTGCGTTCGTTGTATGCAGATTCCAGCATACGCAGATAGTCCGCTTTGGCGCGGGCATATTCGGACGCGGTGAAACCAAATTTATGGACCCGTTCAATTTCGCGTACAATGGCGGTTATTGCACTGTCAATTCCATCTTCCTTGCTTGCTACTATTCCTGTAAAGGCATCTTTTGTTTTGGAAATCAGAAATTCTTGGTCGCTGACTTGAGCGAAGATGAAAGGAGGATTGGCTGTTTGGGTCAGTTCGTTCAGACGGGCGTTCAACATATTTTCTATCATGGATTTCATGTAGTTCACTACCAGATAATCCATGTTTCCCTTTTGTTCATTAGGAATAGCTTCATGTTTGTAGCATAAATAAGCTACTGGGTTTGCCTGTTCTTTATCCGTTTCTATTGCTACAATAGTTTCCTTATTGTCGGGAACTTGGAAGTATTCTCGTTCAGCTGGGGTTTCTGGCATTTTAATAGGAGAGAATATCTTCTTTATCTTTGCCTCAATCTTGTCTACATCTATATCGCCTACTACGACAATACCCTGTTGGTCCGGACGATACCATTTTTCATAATAATCGCGTAATGCCTGATAAGGGAAATTGTCTACTACTTCCATAATGCCGATGGGAAGCCTATAGGCATATTTACTTTCCGGATAAAGGGTAGGGAGGGCTTTTTCGTACATACGCATCATAGCGTTTGTGCTGGTACGCCATTCCTCATGAATCACACCGCGTTCGCTGTCTATTTCCTTAGGGTCTAGTGTCAGGTCATCGGCCCAGTCATGCAAAATTAGCAAACAAGAATCTACAACGCCGTCACGTATCACGGGAACATTGGAAATATTGTATACGGTTTCATCTATGCTGGTATAAGCATTCAGGTTTTCACCGAATTTCACCCCTATGCTTTCCAGATATTGGATGAGGGTTTTGTCGGGAAAGTTTTTAGTCCCGTTAAAGCACATGTGTTCTAAGAAGTGTGCCAAGCCTCGCTGGTTGTCTTCTTCCAAAATGGAACCTACTTTTTGAGCGATGTAGAAATCGGCTCTTTTTTCGGGGAGTTCGTTGTGACGGATGTAATAAGTTAATCCGTTGTCCAATTTACCGATGCGGACGTTAGGGTCCGTAGGGATGGGAGGCGTTTGCTGTTGTGCAAAGCCCACCGACACGCTGCCTAGAATAATCCAGGCAGCTGCCATCTTCCTAAGAAAATGTGTCATAGTGATTGTTGCGGGGTTAGTTTGTTTTTATTATAATAAGTCGTTGGCAGATAGGTATCTTTCTGCTTCTATGGCAGCTTTGCAGCCACTTCCAGCAGCAGTGATAGCCTGTCGATAATGCGGGTCGGCCACATCGCCGGCAGCGAACACACCGGGGACTTTCGTACGCGGAGTACCTGCTTCTGTAATAATGTAGCCTACTTCGTCTGTGTCCAAATAATCCTTGAAAATGTCTGAATTGGGTTTATGGCCGATAGCCAGAAAGAATCCGTCAATAGGCAAGTCATAACGTTCTTCGTTGCATTCACCCTGACGCTTTACCAAATGAACACCTTCTACGCCATTCTCTCCGTATAAGCCGACAGCGTTGTGTTCGAACAGTACCTTGATGTTAGGATGGTTCATAACACGTGCCTGCATAATCTTGGATGCGCGTAAGAACGGTTTGCGTACAATCAGGTAAACCTGTTTGGCCAGTCCTGCCAGATAGACAGCCTCCTCGCAAGCAGTGTCACCGCCACCTACTACAGCTACGGTTTTCTTGCGATAGAAGAAACCGTCGCAGGTGGCGCAGGCGCTTACACCCATTCCGGCATATTTCTGTTCGTCTTCCAAGCCTAGATATTTGGCGGTGGCACCTGTGGATATAATTACAGTTTCTGCCTCAATCACTTTTTCGTCATCAATGGTGATGCGGTAAGGACGTTTGCTCAGGTCGGCGGAAGTTGCAATACCATTGCGGATATCCGCGCCAAAACGTTCTGCTTGTTTGCGCAAATCCTCCATTAGCTGGGTACCGCTGATACCTTCGGGATATCCGGGGAAATTCTCCACCTCGGTAGTGATGGTCAACTGGCCTCCGGGCTGTAAGCCTTCATATAAGACCGGAGCGATGTTAGCGCGTCCTGTATAAATGGCTGCGGTATAGCCGGCAGGACCTGAGCCGATGATAAGGCATTTAACTTTTTCTGTACTCATAATACTTATTTCTTTACTTAATTTAATTTGATGAATATTATATTATCTCTCTATCTTGAACTCTGTTTGCTATCGTAAGTCTATCACTTCAGCGTTTGGGAATTTCTTTTTATCAAACTTGAATGTCGCATTGTCCAGCGGCTGGTTGGTTTGGTAAGAAGTGACGATAATCTCGTTTGCCGATTTATTATTTTGTTCTACCTTTATATATAAAGGCTGATATGTTTGGGAAACGAACAAGGTGATGGATGTGATATCTTGTTTATTCTCCGGGGTCAGTATCACTTCGAACCCTTGTTTGCCGTTACGGCTTTTTGTCCCCGCATACTTATAATTATATCCGTTTTTGTAAATGGATAACAGTGCATAAGGATTGATGGTTTGCAACTCTTCCGGGGTAGGATTGCTCACATTCACTTCTTCGCTGCTTTCCAGATAACTCCATTGCGTTTTTCCGTCAAACCAGCTTTGTATTCCGCCACTGTTCAGATAGAACCGGTTGCCTTTTAGCAATAAGGTTCCATTGCCTGTCCCCCCAAAGGTGGCACGGATGCCTCCGGCCTGTTGCAGGGCATTGGTGGTTTTGTCCAATATCTCCCGTGCCTGTTTGTCCTTTTGTGCGGATAGGCTGACTGAAAGGAAAAGGATTAATACCAGTAAATATGTTCTTTTCATTTTTATCATAACATTATTAAACAACTTATTGTTGCAGATTGTTCAATTTCATTTCCAGGTCTGTTTCATCCATGCAGAGTACGTCACGCGCCTTGCTTCCTTGAGTGGGGCCAACAATTCCTGCTTTTTCCAGTTGGTCCATGATACGTCCCGCACGGTTGTAACCGATAGAGAACTTGCGCTGGATTAGCGAAGTAGAGCCTTGCTGATGAATCACTACCAGTCTGGCTGCGTCTTCAAACATAGGGTCCAATCGGTTCATGTCCACTTCCCCTACACTGCTTTCACTCTCTTCGCCTACGTATTCGGGCAACATGAATGCGGTGGTGTATCCTTGTTGTTTACTGATGTAATTGGCTATTTTCTCCACTTCAGGAGTATCCACGAATGCACATTGCACACGTACCGGATCATTACCTTGCAAGTAAAGCATATCTCCTTTACCAATCAGTTGTTGTGCTCCCGAACGGTCCAGAATAGTACGTGAGTCCATCATGGCAGCTACACGGAAGGCAACACGTGCCGGGAAGTTAGCTTTGATAGTACCGGTAATAATGTTCGTTGTCGGACGCTGGGTCGCGATAATGGCATGTATGCCTACTGCACGTGCCAACTGGGCGATACGGCAGATAGGTAATTCCACTTCCTTACCCGCAGTCATAATCAGGTCACCGAACTCATCAATGATAATCACTATATAAGGCATGAAGCGATGGCCTTTTTCCGGATTCAACTGTCGGTTGATGAATTTCGCGTTATATTCCTTAATATTACGGCAACCGGCTTTACGCAGCAAGTCGTATCGGCTGTCCATCTCTATACATAGGGAGTTCAAGGTTTGTAACACTTTGGTAACATCGGGGATAATCGCGTCTTCTCCATCCGGCAGTTTAGCCAGAAAATGCTTCTCAATCGGAGCATAGATAGCGAACTCCACCTTCTTGGGGTCTACAATTACAAACTTAAGTTCTGCCGGATGCTTCTTATATAATAAAGAGGTCACGATGGCATTCAATCCTACGGACTTACCCTGTCCGGTAGCGCCGGCTACCAACATGTGGGGGGCTTTTGCCAAGTCCACCATAAAGACTTCGTTGGTAATAGTCTTACCTAATGCCACAGGCAGTTCGTAGGTGGTCTCCTGGAACTTTTTACTATTCAGGATAGACTTCATCGGTACGATACGTGGGTTGGCATTCGGAACTTCAATACCGATAGTACCTTTACCCGGTATCGGGGCGATGATACGGATCCCTAGTGCCGACAAACTTAATGCGATATCATCCTCCAAATTTCTGATTTTCGAGATACGAACTCCTTCTGCCGGAGTGATTTCGTATAATGTGATGGTAGGACCTACACTTGCCTTGATAGAGCTGATTTCGATTCCGAAACTGCGTAAAACTTTGATGATGCGGTCTTTGTTGGCATTTTGCTCTTCCATGTCAATATTGGGACCATCATCTTCGTATTCATTTAGCAAATCCAAACTAGGGAATTTATAGTTTTCCAAATCCAGACGGGGGTTGTATGGTGAAAGTACGGGACCTTTGTATGCCTCGTCTTCCTCATTTGTTTCTTCACTGATTGAAAAATCAGGTTCATCTGTATTTTCAACTTCCTCTTCTTCGTTTGTGTAGGCAGGTTCTTCTATCACTGCCGGTTCGGTAACCTGCTTGCTCTCAAAAGGGAAGGGCACTTGTTCTTCCACTTCCTCTTCTTTCTTTGTCGGCTGTTCTAATTCGAAATCTACGATAGCAGGAACGGGATTAGAGAATTCTTTCCTGGATTCTTCCTTCCGGGGAGCTTCTTTAATCGGATTTTCTTCAGTCGCAGAAATTGTTTGATCCTCTTTTTTCTTTCGTCTGAAGCTGGGACGCAGTGCTTTACGGATAACCAGTATGGTTTCGTTACTTAAATAGATAAAGAACAATAGTGCCGCTATGAACAGCAATAATCCCAAACCTGGAATCCCAATTTGTGAAATCAGCCAATTGCTTACATTATGTCCGTGCAATCCCCCCGGATAGATAAAACTATCCCCAAAGGTGCCGTCAAAAATAAATCCCAATGTGATAGAGAACCAGATGAGCAGGATAGAACAGGACATAAACCATTTCCAGATACGGAACTGGTAAGCTTTCATTAATTTCATACCCACTACTGCCAGGAACAAAATGATAAAGTAAGCTGCCAGTCCGAAACATTCATTTATAAGGAATTCGGCAAGCTGTGCGCCGCGTGCTCCGGCATAGTTCTTTACATGGTTGGTAGTCTGCATCAGTTCACCCGGCTGCTGGTTGTCCAAAATACTTTGGTCCGCTGCGCCCAAGCCCTCCGAAACCGTTGCGGAAACAACGGCCGATAAGACGGAAGTCGTAATCCAGAACCAGACC
>OIEE01000791.1_pt1 | contig 9772 bp, 6 predicted proteins | sample 1581701 | NCBI WGS metagenome assembly OIEE01 (sample SAMN01760976, study PRJEB22395) | human gut metagenome | reverse complement strand
GTTTGAGAACGGCTGAATTGATTGGTCTGACATGGGACGCTATTGATTGGAAAAAACGTACTTTAACTGTAAATAAGAGTTTAGAGTATCGACACAGCCGGAGATATTGGCGTGCCGGTCCGCCTAAAACAAAAAAAAGTTATCGTACTATTCCGCTTACAGAACGCGCATATACAATCCTAAAAAGTTGTTATGATGAAAAAGATACCCGGAAAGAGTCTGAAATGCTTTCACAGATTTTGGAGTACACAGACAGCAGAACGGGAGAAAAGAAATGTCTTGTCATGCGGGATTTGGTATTTATCAACTGGCGAACAGGAGAACCTGCTAAAAACAGTTCCTACGATACACATTTATATAAATTGTGTGATGAAGCTGGTATTAAGCGTTTTTGTATGCACGCCTTACGACACACTTATGCTACACGCGCGATTGAACGCGGCGTACAACCTAAAGTTTTACAGCAACTATTAGGACACGCAAGTATTAAAACAACAATGGACAGGTATGTCCATGTTACGGACGAGTCCCTTGCAAAAGCTGTTCAGCAATTTGAAGCAGCTACACCCACAGTTGAAAAAAGGGTGTAAAAAGGGTGTAATAAAAATATAGAGAAAGGCGAAAACCCGCATAAATAAAGGGTTTTCGGACAGGTAAATAGTAAAATGAAATTAGGTATCGGAGGACCGCTACCTGATTTTATATCTCAATAATCCTCAATAAATACGAATATTACTTGATTTGAAGCGGATTTTGGAACAAACCAACCATATATAACTTCATGTTTTCCTATGCTACTCTATACGAAAATGGCGTAAAAATGGCGTAGAGAAAACTTACACGAGGGATATAGGTACGCCGCTGCTACAAATCAGTTTTCCAACAGGTGTGGGACGCTAACAACTCCCACGCCTGTTTTTTTGTTGTCCTTCGGGGCAAATATCGGGGATATTATCGCTTGTGCGCCGTTTATTTTTCTCTGCCATATTACCACCCTACATTTCACTTATCTGCCCCTTGTGCGTTACAATCTGCAAATACCCGCCTTTATTTAAGCAAGGGGCAAGCCCATAATGAGCTTGCCCCACTGTCATTCGGAAGTTCAGACGGTGAACAATCCGTTCACCGATTTATTCCTCGCTTTCATTATCGCTGGCGGCATTTCTATAATCCTCCTGCACACCCTCGGAGAGGTCAAAACACATCGTTTTTGCGTCTGCGACCCAAAAGCCACGCACACGATAGCGTTTATCGCTTTGCCAAACGCCCTCCATAGCGGCACGAATGGGGTCAACCAGATTCTTGTTGGTGATGCTGACCGTGGCCTTCTGCTCACCCTTCGGCTTGGAGAACTTGTAGCCCCTCTGCTCACTACTCTTACACATACGAACCGCAAAAACCTTGTTTTTTGCGTCAAGCTGGCACAGGACAAAAGCAGGATAGTTCAGGTCATCAAGTACCTTTTTCGTAAAGGTGACACCGTTCTGGTTAATGAAAATGTCGGGGTATGCGTTGGTGTTCGCATCAAGGATCTCAAAGTTCAGTGCGTTAAAATCAAATTTCATAATGGATTTTCCTTTCGGTATTAGAGATTTTTCAGCTCTTTCAGCAGTTCGCGGCGTTCCGAAGCTGTCCAGCGCGGGTCTAAAATGATATACCCTCTGAAATACTTGTCTTTAGAACGTGTGACCGTGAACCGCTTTGGCATAGCGTGTAGCCTTGACGATTTGCCGGGTAGTGGCTTTTCATCTAAAATCTGTTGCACCTTCTGCCAATCGGATTTTTTTACGATTGCTGTGTGGTGTTCCTCTTTGAAATACTTGTTGAGCATAGTGTTTTTCACTGACTTATGCTCCCGAAAATCAATCGTACAAGTTTTCTGCATGAGTGCGTCCCCGCAATATTTCTCGTTCCGGAGAATACCGCGAATAGTAGCAGCCCGCCAAAAATCTTTCCCTTTAGGCGATTTGATGCCTTGCTCGGTCAGCGCGGCGGCAATTTCTGCGGGGGTTGCACCTTCCAAACAGCTTTCGTAGATGTACTCAACAATCTTTGCTTCTGTTGGCTCGATCAGCAATCGTCCGAAGTGGTCCCAATAGTAGCCAAGCGTGTTTATCACCGAGAATTGGTAGATACCCTCTGCCATGCGCCAGCGAATACCGTTTTTGATGGCTTCGCTCTTTTGCTGTGATTCCAATTCTGCAAGTGCTGACAAGACCGCTATCAGTAGATTGTTGCTGCCATCCCCGATAGAGGACAGCCCTTCGCTTTCAAATCGCACCGGGACAGGTGGAGTCAAGGCGTTCAGAGTACGCAAATTGTTCAAAATATCAACCGTATTTCTACCAAAGCGATTTATGCCCTTTGTCAAAATTAGGTCAATCTTGCCTGCTTTTGCGTCATCAATCATGTCCTTAAATCCCTGCCGCTTGTTCGTGGAAGTGCCGCTTACGCCGTAATCTTGATAGATTTTTACTAACTCCCAATCGGGATTGCTCTCAATTTTGGATTTGAAATAGACAATTTGCATCTCAAAACTGCCTACTTGCTGTTCTTCCTGTGTGCTGACACGGACATAAGCTGCAACACGCATTTTTCGGGGAGTCTGCCCTTGCGCTTGTACGGCTGGGGGTGGCGGTATTATAATTACACCGCCGCTTTCCCGATTCTTGCGGATTCCGTCATGTATGCGCTCCTTGCGTTCCTCCCGATTATCGGCGCGAGTCTTTTTTCGGCGGGACTGCTCTATCTCTTGAGGGTCAAGTTTCTTTGCCATATAAGCCCTCCCTTGCAGATATACGGATATTCCCGATGTGGTTCATAGGCGGCGCACCTCCTCGCTTACTGTTTTTCATTGGACAATTAACCTCCTTGCTGATTGTTATTTATGACTACCCTGCGGCGCATGAGCCAGGGGGTCACACAAAAGAAAACGAGCAGCAGAATTGCTCCTGCTGCCCGAATCGGCACTGCTTCTTATCGGGGGTAGATTTTATCGCCCCCTGCAAGTGACGGATATATGGTTATTTGATTTACAATGCCTTAACCGTGTCGATAAACTGGCTCATGCTCACCGCACCCGGCAAGAGGTTTTCCTCATTCTCAAACACCATGTAATAGCGGAAATTCTTGCCCGCTGCTGTGCGCCACGCTTGACCGAGTGCGATTTTCTCCCGGCTGTCATCATTTTTCAGATGTTCGCCCTTAGTTTCCGCACAGATGAGCTTGCCGCTCTGGGTCATAATCAGAATATCGGGGTAGTGCTTGATAAAGCCGTTAATTGCAAAGTCTTGACGTGCAATATTTCTGTGCCACCAGCGGACATTCGGCAGGGCGGTCAACTCTACAATCAACTTCTGTTCCAGTTTGTTCATGTCACCGTCCTCTGCTGCATACAGAGAACGGGCATATATGTCGGTATATGTGGCAGGATGGATAGAGGGGCGCAGACGGAAATAGGGCTTGCAGACGATGCGCTCCGTTTCCAGCCACCTTTCAAAGTTTTCTCGATAATGGGATTCCAGTAGCGTTTCAATTTTGGCGCGGATCTTTGCCGCATAGCCCAGCGGGGCTTTCTCCATAGCGGCAAGCTGCGCCTTATCCATATCGTTCACAATGCGGTCTATGTAGGCTTTCAGTTCGGCGGCGTCCACCATGTTCAGCTTGTTAAGCTGATTGAACATCATATCCTTGCATTGACGCACCCGGCTTTCCGGCGGCAGATTGTTGAACCACTCTTTGAAGTACCGCTGTTCGGCGCTCTCCATCTTGAACACCTTCGGCAAACCGCCGTCCTGCTCCCGCACGTCGATTTCGCGGATTTCATCGTCTGCGGTGGCAAAATCAATGTCGTATGCCTTGCCCTTGAGTGTAAAGCCCTCTGCCAGCATTTCCTTGTCCAGCAGTTCAAAAGAACCATCCGTAAACAAAGATTGCTCAATTTTCAGGAAAAACTGCGGGATTTGCAGCGTTTCAATATCCTCCCGGAACTGCGGGTTTACCCCAAATGATTTCACTTTGTCCCGCACCTCCCACGGAAGATTGTCCATCATCGGGTCATTGTCTGTCTGTTGGATAGCATCTGTATATGCCTTTTCGACCTCTGCGGCAGCGTCCAACATGGTGTTGGCTTTCGGGGCGATTTCAGGCGTTTGCGCCTGTTCTCTGCGCCGCTCCAGCTCTGCCCCGATAGATTTCCCATCCAGCCCCGAAAAATCGTCCTCGGCGGTTTCCAAAGGGGTTTCCGTTTTGGAACACCCTTGCTGGTCAGGCAGCGTGATTTGTTCCGCTGGCTGTTCGGGAATCTGCGGTTTTGCAGACTCTCCAATGCGATAGTCCTTATCGCTGAAACCTGCGCTGTTCAAGCCCTTGACGATATGCGCCACGGTGTTATTGAAATCGTTGGAAGAAGTCAGCACATAGGACATATTCAAAGCCGACTGCGTGTGCTGGCTCGTATGGGGCAAACGGAGAATCCGCCCTAAAATCTGCTCCACGTCAACCTGACTTGTCTTATTGGCAAGGGACGCAAGGATATAGGCAAAGGGGCAATCCCAGCCCTCTTTCAGAGCATTGACCGTGATAATATAGCGAATCGGGCAGTTTGGGGACATCAAATCGGTGTTTTTCAGTTCGTTCACATCGGCGGTACGAATGGCAATTTGCTCGGCGGGAATCCCGGCATCCACCAGCTTGTCCCGCAGTTTTTCAAAGGTGGTCGCGTCCTCCTTGCCTTTCGGCTGTGCCTGAAACAGCGCGATTGGACGGATATATTTGCCCGTCTTGGCGTACTCCGCATCTGCGATTTCTTCCAGCTTGTTCCGCAGGTCGATTGCATCAATCAGCACCTCGGATTGGCTGTCCCGGTTATAGACGATCACGGGCAGTTTGACCATGTGTTCGTTTTTCAGCTGCACCGCGTCCACATAGGAGATGATATTGCTCTCCTTTTTCGGCGTGGCGGTCAAATCCAGCACAAAGCAGGGATTGAAGTTTTCCAGCATTTCAAGGCTCAATTCCGACCGGGCATGGTGGCTCTCGTCCACGATGACAAGCGGGTTAAGCTGGTTGATGATCTGGAACAGTGCGGTTTCATCCGCTTTTTCAATGGGGCTGTCGGGCTTACCCAGCACCTTTGCAAACTCGGCAAGGTTGCTGTTCTCCTGATAGGCTTTCAAGACCTCCTTGCCGCGCCCACGGAACGAATCGTAGGACAGCACCATAACCGACAACTGCTCCGTTACGGCGGTGGGGTTGAAGTTCTGACCGTTCAAAAGCTCCTGCTTGGTGTAGACCTCCACACGCCCGCCGAAATCCACGTCGATTTTTTGACGGTAGGGGTGCTGCGGGTTCTTCAGTGATTTTGCCGTTTGCGTCAAAATCGCGTCCGACGGAACAAGCCACACGACCGCCTTTGTCTTGGTAGCGGGGAGCGCGTCAAAGATGGGGCGAACGGCGTTGCAGGCAATAAAGGTCTTGCCGCCGCCTGTCGGCACCTTGAAGCAGAGGTTTGGAACACCGGGTATCACGTTTTGGTATCGCCCTAAAACCGGGGCTGATTTCTCCTGCCAAAACAGGCGAAACGCCGCTGCGTCACTCTTTGTTTCGTTCAGCAGTTCCAGATAGCGGGTCAGGTCCGCTATAACCTTTTTCTGATATGATTTCAGTTCCATACAGCAGCCCTCTTTATCTCGGAATTTCAGGAGGCAAATAAGTCGAAATAGCGTCTGAAATTTCATTGCGCATTTTTCCATTGAGAAGCGCCAGTATACTTTTACAGTACTCTTTGTCTACCAATCCAAGGAAATGCCCAATGGAGCTTGTTAAGCCCTTTTCATTAAATACGCTAAGTACTTTAGCATAGTCATCTTCACATAACGCGCCTCTGAATTTTGACTCCTCCTCCGCTTTTGTTTTCTCGTAGTCAATATTCTGTAATGCAGTGTTTAAGCTGTTTTTAGCTTCATCATCATTCTTTTTCGATAGCTCGATGGCGGTTAACTGGTATTTCAAATGCGCAACTACACTTTGACAAATTTGCCGATCAATTTGATGGGCAAATCGAGTATGGATAACGTATTCTCTTATTGAGGCAAAGCTTTCGTCAGGCGATTTTCCTAAGTAATCAGCTATCAGGCGGATCAATTCCTCTACCAAAAACAGATTTTCTACCTCTGCGACTCTGAGCGCGTAAATCCCGTCATCCTTATATTTTTCAATTTCATAATCGGATCGGTAATCTCGATCAATAATGCCAAACACTTGACAGTGGTGTAGTGACGGGTTGTTTCGGAAAGCTTTTGTTCTTGAAATAACTTGGGTGCAACTCCCACAGGCAATCACATAGTAGTTCGGATACAGAATGCTATATAGCTGAGTGTCATAGCTGTTTCTTTCTCCCTCAACGAACAACACATTTTTTCGACTGCCCAATATTTCAAAGAGTAATTCTTCGGGAAGCTCATGGTCATCAATTATTTCGAGTTTCCAGTGCATCCCATCAAATTCCTTGATCCATACTTTATCAGACTGCCCATGCGCGGCAGCAAATTGCGTATCATGAGTAATATAAATAAACAGGCAATCTGGTCGATAACTTTCAAGCGCAGACCATAATCTGTTCATAATGGAACGGTGTAAGTGTATCTCCGGCTCATCAATAATAAGCGTTTTATTTGCTGGAACGCACAGTACTTGTGCAGCTAAATATAGAACTGCACGCTCACCATCGCTCATTTGGTTCGAGTTATACTGAATTTCAGAATCGTCACGAGTCAAAAAAGCTAAGAACTTAGCATCCTCAACTCGTAGCTTTCTCTGCGGAAAAATGACATTCCATATCTGGGTTAATTTATCAATTGAGGTGAATGGAGGGTCAGGTCTTTCTTCACGGGTGGGTGCTGCTTTGCATTCATTTACAAATTTTTCGTTATCGTTGTTTTTTAGAGCAATTAGTGCAGCGAGTACATTATCAAAGTCATCTACCAGTTTGGTAGTATATTTCCCACACTCCCAACGGTACCCCTTCCCGCGTTTACCTGATTTTTCATCTGTTCCATAAAAAACGAAGTCCTCTGCCTGTGAATAGCTTTTGAGTGGGATGTTTTCCTGAAAGTTAAGGTTTCTCTGTGCCCCAATACGGTGGATTTGCTCCATATCCTGCTGCTCGATCCAAGCCCCCAGCTTGCTCTTTCCAGATCCATTTGCTCCGATAATGATTACCGCATTTGAGGTAGTTCCGTGCTCTGTCTTATTTCCATTCTCATCGGGGAGAAAATATGTAAAAGCCATGTGAACTCACCTTCTTTTATAGTCTGCTAATGTCTCTCGGAATCTTTTTGAATGTAACGCCCATTTTTGCCAGCTTGTCCTCACTGATGGAGCAGCGGTCGGCGTAGATCACCGTTCCGTCGGCTTTTTCCGTAATGGTGGAGAGGAACGCATAGTCCAGCACCGTCACGCGCTGCGGCTCGTAGTAGAAGTAATAGCCTGTGCTGTTGTGCTTGCCGAGGTAATACGGATTGTCGCCGATAGGTGGGGCGTAGGGCTGCTTGGTTTCCATGAACCAGATGTATTCGCGGATTTTCTCCGGGGCAACCGCTTCATTCAGGCAATCGCCCACAAGCAGCGGTTCGCCCAAGTCATAAAAGCTGAAATTGCCGCCCGTACCCGCCACGGCATTCTTGCCCTCGCCGTAGCCATTGATAACACGCTTGACGCGTTCGGCGGTGATGCTGTCAGCATAGTCTCCCATTTCAACAAGGATGATTCTTCTGCATCCACCATCATGGTTATTCATGTTAAGAACCGCTTGCGCTGTTGTACCAGACCCAGCGAAAGAATCAAGTACAATTGAGTCTTTTCTTGTAGCAATTTGAATTATACGCTGTATCAATCGAACAGGTTTTGGATAGTCAAAAGCTGTTGGCGTACCGAAGATTTTTCCAATCTCTTTTGTAGCTTCCTGCGAATGCCCGACGCCCTTGTTATCCCACCAAGTCCAAACGTTTTTACCCTCCCGTTCAGATAAGTAGGTCTTTCGACGCGGTATGCCCTTTCCGTCAGCTCCAAACCACATTCGTCCTTCATCACGTTGCTTGATAAACTCACTCTCCACGTTTTTCCAACAACGACCTTCTGGGGGAGTATATCTCGCTCCGCCTGGTGTAATAATTTCATACATCTGGTTCGGACGAAAACCCTGCGCTGTAAAATCGCTCGATGCCCACGGACCACGGGGGTCATTATCTGGATTTTTATAATTCTCGGCATCTTCTTCGCTTAATGCAACTTTGCTTATTGCGTTAGGGAGATAAGAGATGTCTTTACAATACGCGCATACATATTCGTGGGCGGTACTTACCAATTTACGCATATCGGGAGAGGTGCGTTTTTGCCAAACAAATTGTGCCAAGAAATTATTTTCATCAAAAATTTCGTTACATATCATCCGTAGTAATACTTGCTCTCTGTCATCAATGCTGATGAAAATAACACCATCGTCCGCCAGCAGCTTTTGCAGCAGCTTCAAGCGCGGGTACATCATGCACAGCCACTTGTCATGGCGGGTCAAGTCCTCGCCCTCTTTGCCGACAACCTCACCCAGCCACTTTTTGATTTTCGGATCGTTGACGTTGTCGTTATAAACCCAGCCCTCGTTGCCAGTGTTGTAGGGCGGATCGATGTAGATGCACTTGACGCGCCCCTCGTACCGGGGCAGCAGGGCTTTCAGGGCTTCAAGGTTGTCACCCCGGATAATCATGTTGTCGCTGCCGTTGTCCTCGCTATGCTCCCCGTTTTCGTCAAAGCTATACTTGCGCTCCAACACCCGGAACGGAACTTCCTGATGATGATTGATAACCTTGCTCTTTCCAATCCATTCAAGTGTTGGCATGGCTGATTTCCTCCATAATCGTGTTATCCTCATTTCAAATGAGGGTTTTTCTACCCTGACCCTCAGCAGTAATGAGGGTCACTCCTGTCTATGTCTGTGCAGTGGTTATTGTGGTGAAAGATTATTGTGCGATAATAGGACTAAATCAGAAAGACCTTGAAAATCAAGGCATTCTGGCTTAGTCCCTTCTTTTTTTGACCGAAAACAAAGGACTTTCACAATAATCAAGCAAGCCGGAGGGTGCTGCTGCACACTTCCGGCAGAAGGAGGATATAGTGGGTGCTATCAAAGTCTTCTTGAAGGAGGTTCTGCTTCCAATCGCGCTTGCGTTCTGCCTCGCGTCATTTCTCAAGCCGATCTATATGCCTGACGGCGTATGTGACTACTTCCTTATGTGGATCTGCGTCGGCTTGCCATTCGGCATCCGGAGGATGTGCCTCTGGCTCGTTCCCAGCGGCTACGGTATCTCCGGCTCAGTCGGCATCTTCGCATTGAACTTAATCATAGGCGGTCTTATCGGAGGACTTGCCTTCTTCATCGGGCTGCTGCTCGGTGTCATTCATACCATCCGAGAAATCATCTGAACTACATCGTAAACGAAGAGGGTTTGTTTCTTCTCCAATTTGGAGTAAGAAGCAAACCCTCTTTTTTTGTTGCCCAAAAGCCGGAATATTTGCTGGCGATGCGGCGAAGGAAAGGAGTTTTTAAGCATGAAACGCATGACAGCCGGTGATCTGCAAGCACTGGAATTGCTGATGCAGACCACACCCGGCTTTGAGCATTTTGACAGCGGCGCGGATGGCATTCTCCCTGAGTGCCGAAGCTGCCGCTTTCATCGCCCCTTCTGGAAATATCAGTCCTGCGTGTTTGCAGAGTGTC
>OIEE01000781.1_pt1 | contig 9860 bp, 6 predicted proteins | sample 1581701 | NCBI WGS metagenome assembly OIEE01 (sample SAMN01760976, study PRJEB22395) | human gut metagenome | reverse complement strand
GCCTAAGTGGCTGGAGTTCAGACGTGTGCTCTTCCGATCTAGCGACAGCCGGAAGTGGGGGTAGCCCGGCACCACCGTTTGCTGCACGGCGGTGCGGATCTGCTCCAGCTTTACCTTGAAATAATCCGCCGGGATGCCGGGCAGCACCAGCAAAAACTCGTCGCCGCCGTAGCGGATCAGCAGATCTGTTTCTCGGATGCAGCTGCGGATGGCCTTTGCAACGGTTTCCAGCGCCAGATCTCCGGCGTGGTGGCCGTAGGTATCGTTGCAAATCTTGAAATCGTCGATATCCATCAGGGCGATGCCCGCCGGGCCGATGTTATTGCGCACCACTTCCTCGTAATAGCGGCGGTTGTAGGTACCAGTCAGGGCGTCGTGGTTCAGCCGCTGCCGGTAGCTCTGTTCTTTTTTCATGTTCCGGGCGGCGGTCTGGGCAAACTGCGCCTTCTGCTCCTCCATCTGCTGCATCATCCGCAGCAGGTTATGGTTGGCGGTTTCCAGCGCCTCCCGCTGGGTACGGTTCTGCTGTTCCAGCTTTTCCCGCAGTTCCATATAGGGGGTGATATCCGTGATCGTGCCCACGATATAGCCTTTGCCGTACCATTCCACCTGATTGGCAGCGTTGGTGACCCAGCGGTAGCCGTTTTTGCCCAGAAGCCGGAAGATGCTGTCACCATTCTTGGCGTAAGTCGCGCTGTTTTCCGCGTTCCGGTAGCGCAGCCCGGTCGCCAGATCATCCGGGTGCACCAGCGCGGTGTAGCGGTTATCGAACCTTGCCGCAAACTCTGCCCGCCCCCAGCCCAGTATCTCCAGAAAGCGGTCGCTGATATAAATAAAGGGATAGCCTTTTTCCGGGTCATCCGCACAACAGTGGAAGCCGCCCGGTATATTCTGTGCATAGCGTTCCAGCCGCAGAAATCCTTTTTTTATTGTCTCGTCTGTTTCCATTTTACCTTTCCTGCCTTTTTCTCCGCGCATTGCAGCACGCAGTACCCCCTGTTACCGCAATTTCAAACTTTACCTTCCTGTACGCCCCGCTTTTGGGCACACTATAACATTTTGATTTTATCATCAAAACCGCCTAGATGCAAGCATTTTTTGCCAGTTTGGCCAATGGAAAGGCAGGTAAGGCAACGCAAAAAAGCCGCCGCACAAAAAGTGCAGCGGCTTTGCGGGGCGTCACCTCACAGCCAGCGCTCTGCGATGATCCACCACATACCGGGCAGGTTGATCCGACCCAGCAGATGCTCCAATACGATCAGCATGGTATTCTCCTTTCAGACCGTCCGTTTCAGCCGAACAGCCCCTTCAGTAAAAACAGAAGCAGCTTTGCAAAGCTGCCGCCGCCCAAAAGGCTGAGCAGCGGCCCAAGGCCTTGAAACATGGAAGGTTTGCTCCTTTCGTTTCATTCCGTCCCGACTGCTGCCGGGTGCCGGTCTGCCTTATATACGAACCAGCCCGCTGCAGGATTGCAAATGCCGTGGTGGTAAATATTGGGAGTATCGCAGCTGCCGTCTGCCTTTACGACTCCTTCCCGTGAAAAAGTTGCTCAGAAACGCCCGCAGGCGTTTCTGAGCAACAAATCAAAAATACTATTTCCGCTGAAAATGCCCATAGCAGCGCGGAGGGCATTCCAAATCGTCTTACTTAAAACGCTTCCATGCCGGGGTAGACGGCGCTTTCGCCCAGCTGCTCCTCAATGCGCAGCAGCTGGTTGTACTTTGCCACACGCTCGGTGCGGCTGGGTGCACCGGTCTTGATCTGGCAGGTGTTCAGCGCCACCGCCAGGTCCGCAATGGTAGTGTCCTCGGTCTCGCCGGAGCGGTGGGAGCTGATGGCGTTGTAGCCGGCCTTGTGTGCCATCTTGATGGCTTCCAAGGTCTCGGAGACAGAGCCGATCTGGTTCAGCTTGATCAGGATAGCGTTGCCCGCACCCAGCTGGATGCCCTTTGCCAGACGCTCGGTGTTGGTCACAAACAGGTCGTCGCCCACCAGCTGCACCTTGCCGCCCAGCTCGCGGGTCATCTGCTGCCAGCCCTCCCAGTCCTCTTCGTCCAGACCGTCCTCGATGGAGATGATGGGGTACTTCTCCACAAGGCTCTTCCAGTGTGCGATCAGCTCAGCAGAGGTGAACTCGGTGCCCGCCTTGGGCAGCTTGTAGAAGCCCTTGCCCTTGGGGCTCTTCCACTCGGAGGCGGCGGCGTCCATTGCCAGCATAAAGTCCCTGCCCGGCAGATAGCCCGCCTTTTCGATGGCAGCCAGAATGGTCTCGATGGTCTCCTCATCGCTGGAAAGGTTGGGTGCAAAGCCGCCCTCATCGCCCACGGAGGTGGCCAGCCCCTTGGACTTCAGGATGGCAGCCAGCGCATGGAACACCTCGGCGCACCAGCGCAGCGCTTCCTTAAAGGAAGGTGCGCCCACCGGCATGATCATGAACTCCTGCGTGTCCACGGTGTTGGCGGCGTGTGCGCCGCCGTTCAGGATGTTCATCATAGGCACAGGCAGGCGGTTGCCGTTTACGCCGCCCAGAAAACGGTACAGCGGCATTTCCAGCGAAGCGGCTGCTGCGCGGCAGGCTGCAATGGACACTGCCAGAATGGCGTTTGCGCCCAGATTGGACTTGTCCTTGGTGCCGTCTGCCTTGAGCATGGCAGCATCCACGGCGTAAATGTCGGAAGCATCCATGCCCACCACTGCGTCCGCGATGACCGTATTGATGTTTTCCACCGCCTTGGTCACGCCCTTGCCCAGATAGCGGCTCTTGTCGCCGTCCCGCAGTTCCAGCGCCTCAAACTCGCCGGTGGATGCACCGGAAGGGGCGCAGCCGCGCGCCACAGTGCCGTCCGCCAGCGTGATCTCGGCCTCTACGGTGGGGTTGCCGCGGGAGTCCAGAATCTCGCGGCCAACAACAGCTTCAATTTCCAGATAATTCATCTTGAAACCCTCCTGAATATCATTTTCTCTCCCGTACTGCCCGGGCGGGCAGACGGGGAACTGCTCTATTTAGATAGTTATATATAACTAACTGCCAATATCCTACCACGCTTTGCACCCCGGCGCAAGAGCCGGTGCGTATGTTTGCAGACCTAAATTTTTAACGGGAACGCAAACCGCCGTGGAAAACCCGTTTACAGTCTGCCCTCTTGCGGCAGCGGGGATACGTTATGCTTACCATGTGTTTTTTATATGGCAGATATGCCAAAAATTTTCTTTACTTTTTGGCGATTCGGTTCTATACTGGTTGCGGCGTTTTCGCTGTTTTCCCATTTATAGTCGTTATAGAGGAGGATTTTTGCAATGAATAAGGATCTGACGGTGGGCAAGCCGTCACAGGTATTGTGGCAATTCTGTCTGCCCATGTTCGGCAGCATCATTTTCCAGCAGTTGTACAACATCGCGGATAGTCTGGTAGCGGGCAAGTTCATCGGTGAGAACGCGCTGGCTGCGGTGGGCAACAGCTACGAGATCACCCTGATCTTCATCGCCTTTGCCTTTGGCTGCAACATTGGCTGCTCGGTCATCGTGTCCCGCTACTTTGGCGCAAAGGACTACGATGAGATGAAGACTTCGGTCTACACTTCCCTGATCGGCTCTGCCGTGCTGTGCGCCGTGCTGATGCTGATCGGCCTTGTGGGCTGCCACAGCCTGCTGGAGCTCATCAACACCCCGGAGGAGATCCTTGCGGATTCTTCGCTGTATCTGGATATCTACGTGCTGGGCCTGCCCTTCATGTTCTTCTACAACATCGCCACCGGCATCTTCTCCGCTCTGGGCGACAGCAAAACGCCCTTCTATTTTCTGGCAGTCTCGTCCCTGTCCAACATCGGCGTGGACATCCTGTTCGTGGCCGGTCTCAAGATGGGCGTAGCCGGTGTGGCATGGGCCACCTTCCTGTGTCAGGGTGTCAGCTGCGTGCTGGCCATGGTGGTGGTGTTCCGCCGCATCCGCGCTTTCCACACCGAGGGTCATGTGCAGCTGTTCTCGTGGAATATGCTGGGCAAGGTGGCCGTGGTGGCTGTGCCCAGCATTCTGCAGCAGAGCTTTGTCTCGGTGGGCAACATCATCCTGCAGAGCATCATCAACACCTTTGGCGCCAGCGTCATTGCAGGCTATTCCGCCGCCGTCAAGCTGAACAACATGGTCATCACCTCCTTTACTACCTTGGGCAACGGCATCTCTAACTACACCTCCCAGAACATGGGTGCCGGCAAGATGGACCGCGTCAAGGAAGGCTTTGGCGCAGGCCGCAATCTGGTGTGGCTGCTGTGCGTGCCGCTGGTGGTGCTGTACTTCTTCTTTGGCCGCTTCCTGCTGCTGCTGTTCATGAACGACCCGCAGGGCCCCGCCATTGACACCGGTATGCTGTTTTTGCGCATCCTCTCTCCCTTCTACTTTGTGGTATCGGTCAAGCTGGTGGCAGACGGCATCCTGCGCGGCTGCGGCCTGATGGTGCGGTTCATGATCGCCACCTTCACCGACCTGATTTTGCGCGTGGGCATTGCCGCCGTGCTCAGCGCCACCGCGCTGGGCTCCACCGGCATCTGGATGGCATGGCCTGTGGGCTGGTGCATCGGTACGGCGCTTTCCATGGTGTTCTACGTCACCGCCATCCGCAAGGCACTGGCAGAGCCGTTGGCTGTTGCCGAGGCCGAGGGCCAGGCCGCCGAAGTCCGCGCCGAGGCCGAATTTGCCGCCGACGCCGAGATGGAGACCCTGTAACCATTTTGCAACTTGTGAATTTGTTTCATGTCACAGATAAACAAAATGAACAATTTGAAATAGTGCACAAAATCACGCTTTAATTTTTGTATAAAGTATCAACAAAGCCGAGAAAATGCGCCCAAAAGTATGGACGGTTTGTGAATTGCGGATTTGAACCCAGATAGCTATAATAACAGATAAGAACAGAAGCAAGGCCGCTTTAGAGGGGAAGGGCCTTGCTTCCGTTTTTATCAATTTACTTTATAGAACACTCCGAAGGAGGAGATTTTTATGAAAAAGATGATCACTCGTCGTCAGTTCATGGCCGTTGCCGGTGTTGTTGCCGCAGCAAGCGCTCTGACTGCCTGCGGAGGTTCTTCCGCAAGCACGGCCGCTTCTTCTGCTGCCGGTTCTACTGCTGCTTCCGGCAGCACCATCAAGGTGGGTGTGATGGGCCCTCTGACCGGTGACGCTTCCGTTTACGGTCAGGCTGTTGTAAACGGTGCCAGCCTGTACATGAAGCAGGTCAATGCCGATGGCGGTGTCAACGGCAAGCAGCTGGAGATCATCACCATGGACGAGCAGGGCGATGAAACGCAGGCTGTGACCTGCTTTACCAAGATGGTGGATCAGGGCATCACCGCTCTGGTGGGCGATGTAACCACCGCTCCCACGCTGGCTGTTGCCGCCGAGAGCGCCGATTACAATATGCCTATGGTCACCGCTTCCGCTACTGCCGAGGCTGTTACCTACGATGCCGAGACCGACACCGTGAACGGGAATGTGTTCCGTGCCTGCTTCACCGACCCCTTCCAGGGCGTGAAGATGGCAGATTACGCTTACGAGAAGCTGGGCTACACCAAGGCAGCCGTCATCTTCCTGAAGGGCAAGGACTACAACGAGGGTCTGGCCGAGAACTTTGTCAAGGAGTTTGAGGCAAAGGGCGGCACCGTCGTGGATCAGGAGAGCTACTCTGAGGGCGACGTGGACTTCAAGACCCAGCTGACCAGCATTCTGGGCAAGAACCCCGAGATGGTGTTCTGCCCCAACTACTATCAGGAAGTGGGTCAGATCCTGGCTCAGGCTGAGAGCGTCGGCCTGAACGTTCCCTTCCTCGGCGGCGACGGCTGGGATGGTCTGGAGGGCTACGCCACCGCCGACCAGCTGAAGGACTCCTACTTCTGCGCCTGCTACGCCAAGGGCTCCAGCACCGCGTTTGAGGATGCCTACAAGGCCGAGTACGGTGAGGCCTACCCCAACGGCTTTGCACCCTTGGGCTACGATGCTGCCATGACCGTCGTGTACGGCATCAAGGCAGCTGAGGAGCAGGGTCTCGAGGCCGGCTCCGACGAGTACAAGCAGGCCGTCATCGATGCCATTGCCGGCGGCACCATCGAGGGCATCACCGGCACCTTTACCTTCGACGAGCACCACAACCCCGTCAAGAGCACTGCCATCCTGACCTACGTGGACGGCAAGCCCGAGCTGAAGGAAATGTTCTGATCCGCGCTGTTCCATCCACCGGTGATGGAGCCGCCCGCACAGATCAACCCCCATGATTTTTTGGAGAACGCCGGAACAGCTTTTTTCTGGTCAGGCGTTCTCCTTTTTTATAACAATTTACTGGCAAGCCATTGGCCGCCAGCGCCCTCATCCGGCGCTGCGCGCCACCTTCCCCCGGCCGGGGAAAGGCTTCAGATGCGTCATCGCATCTAAAAAAGTGTATCCAACGGCGTATAAACGCCGCAAAGAAAGGAAGTATCCAACCATGACAGTGTTCTTTAGCCAGCTGATCAACGGCTTGTCCCTTGGCAGCATCTATGCACTGATCGCACTGGGTTACAGCATGGTGTACGGCATCATCCTGCTGCTGAACTTTGCCCACGGCGATGTCATCATGGTGGGTGCATACATGTCCTGGTTCGTTATGAACCAGCTGGGCCTTGGCCCGGTCACCGCTGTGTGCGCCACCATCATCACCTGTACGCTGCTGGGCGTGGTGATCGAAAAGATCGCCTACACCCCCCTGCGCAGCGCACCCCGCATCTCGCTGCTGATCACCGCCATTGGTGTCTCCTTCTTTCTGGAGTACACGGCAGAGCTGATCCTTGGCTCGGGTGCAAAGGTGATCCCCGCCTACTACACCAACCAGACCTTCCGTCTGGGCAAGGTGCCGCTGGGTCTTACCTCCATCATCACGCTGGTGGTCACCGTGCTGTCCATGCTGGTGCTCACCTTTCTGGTGCAAAAGACTAAGCTTGGCAAGGCCATGCGCGCCGTCTCGGAGGATATGGATGCTGCCCGCCTGATGGGCATCAATGTCAACAGCACCATCTCCTTCACCTTTGCCGTGGGCTCGGCGCTGGCGGGCATCGGCAGCGTGCTGTACTGCTGCTCCTACCCGCAGGCCACCCCCACCATGGGCTCCATGCTGGGTCTGAAGGCCTTCGTCGCCGCCGTGCTGGGCGGCATCGGCTCCATCCCGGGTGCTATGGTCGGCGGCATCGCCATCGGCCTGTGCGAGTGCTTTGTTTCCGCCATCGGCCTTTCCGCATGGAAGGACGCTGTTACGTTTGCAATTCTGATCATCGTGCTGCTGGTCAAGCCCACGGGCTTCCTTGGCCGCAAGGTGCAGGAAAAGGTGTAAGGGGGCATAACGATGAATACCAAACGCAAGACCCTCAAAATGCCCGTGCGCTACCTGATGAATCTGGTGCTGGTGGGGCTGCTGTTCGTGGGGCTTTCCTATGTGACCGGCAATATGCTGTCCACCTACCAGAATAAGGTGCTGCTGACCGTGGGCATCAATATCATTCTGGCCGTCTCGCTGAACGTTGCCACCGGTTATCTGGGGCAGCTGCCGCTGGGTCACGCCGGTTTTATGGCGGTAGGTGCCTACGCCTGCGCCCTGTTCACCAAATCTTCCAACCTGCCCAAGGGCGTGGCCTTTGCCATCGGTCTGGTGCTGGCATGGGTGATCGCCGGGCTGTTCGGGGTGCTTATCGGCATCCCTGCCCTGCGCCTGACCGGCGACTATCTGGCCATCCTGACGCTGGGCTTTGGCGAGATCATCCGCATCACCTTGAACAACATTGATGATGTGCTGGGCTTCAAGCTGTTCTACGGCTCCAAGGGCCTGAAGAACATCCCCAAGTATTCCAACTTTACCAACGTATTTCTGTGCGTGGTCATCACCTGTTTCCTCATCCACGCCATGATGAAGAGCCGCCACGGCCGTGCCGTGCTGGCCATCCGCGACAACGAGATCGCCGCCGAGAGCTGCGGCATCCAGACCACCTATTATAAGGTGATGGCCTTTGCCTTCTCCGCTGCCTTTGCAGGCTTGGCGGGCGGCCTGTACGCCTGCTACATCGGCGTGCTGAACCCCTCCACCTTCGGCTTTATGAAGTCCATTGAGATCCTTGTCATGGTGGTTCTGGGCGGCATGGGCTCCATGCTGGGCTCCATTCTGTCCGCTACCGTGCTGACCATCCTGCCCGAGGCTACCCGCAGCTTTGAGAGCTACCGCATGGTGGTCTATTCGCTGGTGCTGGTGCTGATGATGATCTTCCGCCCGGGCGGACTGCTGGGCAGCTACGATTTCTCCCTGAGCCGCATCGTGGAAAAGGCCATGAATGGCGAACTGTTCCGCAAACATACCAAAAAGGAGGCCGCTGACCATGAGTGAGTTCAAGACCAGACTGCACAGTGTGCCCTCCGGCGGTTTTCTGACCGACCGCGACAAGGACAAAAAGCCCATTCTGGACGTGCGTGAGCTGGGTATCGACTTCGGCGGTCTGACCGCTGTGGACAACTTTAACCTGATGATCGGCCGCAACGAGATCGCCGGTCTGATCGGCCCCAACGGCGCAGGCAAGACCACCGTGTTCAACCTGCTCACCAACGTCTACCAGCCCACCCGCGGCTCCATCCTGATCGACGGGATGCCCACCGCCGGAAAAAAGACCTATCAGGTCAACCGCATGGGCGTGGCGCGTACCTTCCAGAACATCCGCCTGTTCAAGGAGCTGAGCGTCATCGACAACATCAAGGTGGGTCTGCACGAGTCCATGAAGTATAATCTGGCCTCCTCCCTGCTGCGGATGCCGAACTACTGGAAAGAGGAAAAGCAGTGCACCGAGCGTGCGCTGGAACTGCTGGACATCTTCCACATGGCAGACCTTGCCAACGCGCAGGCCGGCAGCCTGCCCTACGGCGCACAGCGCCGTTTGGAGATCATGCGTGCACTGGCCACCAGCCCGAAGCTGCTGCTGCTGGACGAGCCTGCCGCCGGTATGAACCCCTCCGAGACTGCGGAGCTGACCGAGACCATCCGCCGCATCCGCGACGAGTTCAACATTGCCGTGCTGCTCATCGAGCACGACATGAGCCTTGTCATGGGCATCTGCGAGGGTATTGCGGTGCTGAACTTCGGCCGCATCATCGCCAAGGGCACCCCGGACGAGATCCGCGATAACCCGCAGGTCATCGAGGCCTATCTGGGCAAAAAGGAGGGCTGAGCCATGGCTGATACATTACTGAAGGTGGACGGCATCAACGTCTACTACGGCAACATCCACGCCGTAAAGGATATCTCTTTCACCGTCAACGCAGGCGAGATCGTCACCCTGATCGGTGCCAACGGCGCGGGCAAATCCACCACCCTGAAAACCATTTCCGGTCTGCTGAAGCCCCGCACCGGCGATGTGCTGTACAAGGGCAAGAGCATCAAGGGCGTACGCGCCCACAAGATCGTGGAAAGCGGTCTTGCACAGGTGCCGGAGGGACGCCATGTGTTTTTGCACATGACAGTGGACGAGAACCTTGATATGGGCGCTTACACCCAGCCCGCTTCCACCATTGCCGCCAACAAGGAAAAGGTGTTCACCCTGTTCCCCCGCCTGAAGGAGCGTTGCAAGCAGCTGGCGGGCACCATGTCCGGCGGCGAACAGCAGATGCTGGCCATGGGGCGTGCGCTCATGAGCAACGCTTCCATGCTGATGCTGGACGAGCCCTCCATGGGTCTTTCGCCGCTGCTGGTGCAGGAGATCTTTGACATCATCCGCGACATCCACAAGGAGGGCATGACCATCCTGCTGGTGGAGCAGAACGCGCAGATGGCGCTTTCGGTGGCCGACCGCGCCTATGTGCTGGAGACC
>OIEE01000771.1_pt1 | contig 9957 bp, 9 predicted proteins | sample 1581701 | NCBI WGS metagenome assembly OIEE01 (sample SAMN01760976, study PRJEB22395) | human gut metagenome | reverse complement strand
ATATCCATATCTCTTCATTGTATCCACATGAACTGAACAGGGAACGGGAGCTGTTCAATACCACTCATCAAGTAACATCAAATAACCTGTCCAGGCTTAAAAGCGGACTGAACATAACTACCCATATAGGGTGGATAGATCACAAAGAACAAGCGGACAAGCAAACCATAACGCAATATTATCAGGCTGATGCGGATACGATAACCGTTCGGGAGCATGAAAGTTCATTGTACAAGAAGCAAACCTTGGCTGCGGGAATTACCTTGGATATCAACGAGGAGCAATATAATATGACAAACAGGCTGATGACTGACTTTACATGGAGGCATAAGGACGAAGCTGTAAATGGAAATCTGCCTAATATCCAGAACAGCTATTCCCCGGACAAACAATTGGTCAATGATCTCTATTTGCTTAAGAAATTCGGGAAAAAATTCATTATATTTTCATCTTATAGTTTCCTGCAGGACAATCCCCAGAAGCTGAGTGTTCTATATACAAAAGAATCCCCAAAGGTTCAACGAATCGAACAAAGAAAACTATTTTCGGATAATAAAGTGGATTATGGAATTGTGGCAGGAAAATTAGTCATCAATACAACGGTCGGCTTCTCACTCCTGTACCGCAATATGCGCTCCCGATTAACAGGTATGGAACAGGTTGACAAGGCGGAAAATTACTCACATGTAAACAGTACCCGACTCTATTTGATAAGCAAACTGGAGTACTCGCTAGGCAAACTGAAAAGCTATTTATCATTGCCTGTTTATTTTTACACGAGCCGTTACTCGGGAAAGACTACCGCTTCCAAAGAAAAATACACCAAACTGTCTTTGAATCCTCATCTATACGTTACTTATCCTTTCTCCTCCCGATGGCAGATGGATATTACAGGGTCTGTCAGCTCATCACCAAGTGGTGAGTCACTTTTTTATACAGGATATATCATGAACTCTTATCGAACGATGTCAGAAGGTTATCCCGTCTATAAGCAAAACAGGCGACAAATGATAGAGGGAAATCTATCCTACAAGCAAGCTATGGAAGAGTTGTTTGGAAACCTGAGTGTCCGTTACAGTCGGAGTACAACTCCATATACTCCTTATCAACAATCTCAGGAAGGATATCTTATATCTTCTTATCAAGAAGGAGAGAATAACCGGAATCAGTTCAGCATTTCAGCAAGCCTGTCTAAAGGTATCAGCTGGATAAAAGGATATATATTTCTGGATGCTGCATATAGTGACAGCCGTTCCTTATTGGTACGAAATGATTTAAAGGTTCCTAATGCTCAAAGAACATGGCACATAGTTCCCAGGCTGGAAACGGACCTTTTCAGATGGCTCACCATGAAATATAAATTGAATTATGCCTATAGCATCTTGGCGCTTGAAGATGAAGAAACAGCTACACGGAACATATCCCTTAACCAACAACTTTCATTACGTTTTTCTCCTTTTGCCAAGGTTAGCATGGAATTGGTTGCAGAACACTATCACAATGAGTCACCCACTGACAGAACAAGAGATTTCTTCTTGGCCGATTTCATATTGTCCCATAAAATTTCTTCTAAATGGGAAATAGAAGTATTGGCAAAGAATCTGATGAATGAACAAAGATATGTTTATACCAGCTTCACGGATGAAGCGAGTACTGTGTCTAGAAGTTATGATATACGTCCGAGGAATCTGATGATGACTATTAAATACAGTTATTGATTGAATTTTGTACTCGGATGATTCATCACACTAAGTAATCTGTTGCATCAGCCTGTCTAATGTTACCACCGTATACCCCTCTTTTTCTATAAAGTCCAGAACTTGTACCAGCAGCCTGTCACTATCGGGCATCCGGTCATGTAGCAGAAGGATGGAGCCCGGAACGAGTCGTTTCTTGATGCGTTTTATTATTTTTTCAGGAGTGGGTTGCTGAGTATCCAGTGTGCGGATGTTCCAACCGATGGGAAAGTATCCCAGCCTGCGCACTGCTTGGGCCAAGGTAGGATTAGTCACTCCGAAAGGCGGCCGGAACCATCGGACCGGTTGGCCGGTTACTTTTTCCAATTCTTGCTGGCAGGTTATTAAATCATGGCACATCCGTTTGAAGGAATAGAGAGGGAAATAGCCGGAATGGGAGAAGGAATGATTCCCGATATGATGTCCTTCTTTTATGATTTGCCGGAGCAGTTCTTCATTGCCTTTTATCTTGTTTCCGATGCAAAAAAAGCAGGCTGGTATGTGTTTTTCTCTTAACACTTTCAGCACTTTGGGAGTCTGTATCGGATCGGGCCCGTCATCAAAAGTGATGGCTATGATTTTCTCTTCGGTTTTCTTGCAACAGAAGACACGCATGTAAATACAGGCACGGATGCTGTAAGAAGCGTAAAAGAAAAAGGCCATGACGCTTACTATGATGACTACAGAAATTAAGATGTGCATCGCTTGATTAAGATGACTGAGTGATACTTTAATAAATGATCTTGTAGAGATTATTCTAATTGCTTGTCATTATCCGTCAGTATTCTGAACTTCTTTTCGGTATCAATCGTATTCAAGTGTGCTAATTGCTCTTTGGCCATCTGCCGAAGATGAGTAAACCTTTTAGACTTGTCCACCTTACGCTTGATTAACTCTGCATTGAAGGATTCCATATTCGATAATACGACTAATTCATTTATGCTTGCTACATCTCTGATATTGATATTCTTATCTGCGTATTGTGGATTTGCTTCACGCCATTGTCTTGCGGTACATCCCCATAATGCGAGATTTAACAAATCAGCTTCATCGGCATAAACAAGTTTTTGATTGAAATCTTCTACTTTAGGTATAATAAAGTCTTTGATTGCATCCGTATGTATGGAATAATTTACTTTACTAAGTATTCTTTTTACGTTCCATTCACTTAATAAAGGGTGTGATTCTGCTTCTTTAAGTCTTTGGTATTCTTTGATGAGATATAGTTTAAATTCAGGGCTGAGCCAAGTCCCGAATTCAAAAGCTATGTCTTTATGGGCAAAAGTTCCCCCATATCGTCCGGGCTTGGATATAATCCCTATTGCTTTAGTTTTTTCTATCCATTGTTTGGGGGTTAGGGTGAAACTGTTTGTTCCACTCTCCATTTTAAAAGCATCGAATTCGATGCCTTTAAAATTTGGATTATTTAGTTTTTCCCATAACCCTAGAAAATCAATCGTACTACGTAGACGCATCCAGTTTTGTATAATGTAGTTAGTACGTTCTCTGTCTTTGAAATGTGCCATGTCTGTCAGGCAGATATAATCATTATTATCAGGTCTTACAGATATGGATATATCAATATTCGTAACAGTTATTTTCTTCATTATTTTTACTACTTTTATTTTATGAGGGATAAAGTTAAGCATTATTCCTGTTTTCAGTATCTTAAAAGCATCTTTTTAATAGGCCATGACGCTTACTATGATGACTACAGAAACTAGGATGTGCATCGCTTGATTAAGATGATTGAGTGATTGATACCTTGATATTGGTTATAAATCAATGCGTAACGGGATGAAGCTTCTTCTTTCAAGGCTTTTGCCGCCATCCAGAGAGCATAGGATGAAGCAGTCTGATATTCTCCGCATTGTTCTTTAAAGCTGCTATGCAGGGCATGAGGGAACAGACTGTGTTCCAGCTCTGTATAAACGGCATCTGTTGCTTTCTGCCCGTTCTTGCCACTGATAAACCAGTCAATGTCTTCGGGTGCAAGCCTGTGAGATTTTAGAAAATGATGCATCCTGTTACTGATTTCCGGAACACTCATCCGGGTGATAAAAGTATCTACCCCTTTCAGTTCGGCAAAAGTCTGTTCCTCTTTTTGTGCGCTTAACAGGAAAAATTGTGCTCCCTCACCGGCTGTCGTTCCTTTCAACAGTCCTAAACGCTGCTGGATGATGTAGCTGGTAGGGGTTATTTCATCCATACCACCTGCCAGTACATGCTGTTTGCCTTCGGCAATACTCATGATGCCATCTGTCAGAGCACTTTCAAAACTTAAACCACGGTGTACATACGTCACATTATAAGCATGTATTTTGAGTAGCAAAGCTATCTGTGCACCGATCGTATTAAAGGTGGACTGAATGAAAGCGGTGGGATTGAGCATCTGTTCCCGGTTGTCCATCAAGGCGTTCATAAACTTTTCCGTATCGGCCAGACAACCCAGTCCCGTAGCAGTGATAATGGCATCTATCTTTTCCGACGGGATATCTTTCAGACATTCCAGTCCGCAAGCTACTCCCATCTTGATCATGCGGCTCATGCGCCTCCGCAGATTGGCGTTGGTGATCATTTCTTTATAATCAGGTTCCTGTGCGGAGAAATAAGGCTTTTCATTGCTGCTTTCCGCATGGATAGAGGCGATACGGTTGATGTATACTGGGCACATACGTTATCTGTTTAGGGTGGAAAATACGAGAGATGAGTTGTTGCCGCCGAATCCGAAGGAGTTGGATAATACATGCCGTATGGGAAGTCCCGACCGGAAAATCGTTTCAGGAATGAGACCGCTTTCTTCATCGGACAGATGGAAGTTCAGATTAGGGTAAATCAGTCCGTGACGGATGGAGAGTACGGAATATACGGCTTCTATTCCTTCCGAGGCTCCCAGGGTGTGACCGATGAAAGCCTTGACCGAACTGAAAGGTGGAATACGGGTATCGAAGATACGCCGGATGGCTTTCCCTTCGGAAGCGTCGTTACTGGGAGTACCTGTGCCATGTACATTGATATAGTCTATGGCTCCGGCTGTCAGCCCGGCAGAGGCTATGGCCTGACTCATGGAAAGGAAAGGCCCGTTTCCATCGGGGGAACTTCCTGTCTGATGGTAGGCTTCGTTGGCATTGGCGTAACCGCTGAGTTCGCAATAAGGAGCTTTAGTAAGGGATTTCTCCGATTGAAGAACAAGGTATCCGGCTCCTTCTCCCAGGTTTAGTCCGGCACGTGTGCGGTCGAAAGGACGGCAGTGCTCTTTGTCCAGTATCATCAATGAATTGAAACCGTTGAGCGTGAAACGGCATAAGGCATCCGTTCCGCCTACAAGGACAGCGTCCAGCAGACCATGCCGGATGAGGCGTGCCCCTAACATAATGGCATTTGCGGCGGAAGAACAGGCGGTGCTGAGGGTGGTCACCGTTCCTTTCACTCCCAAATAAGCGGCTATCATTTCGGTACTGGCTCCACAGTCATGGGAGATAATATCACGTAATCTTCCTTTTCGGTTATCCTCCCGGAAAGAGGCATAAAACCGCTCGCTTGCATCCATTCCTCCGATGGAAGTGGAAGAAATGAGTCCGATACGGGGAGAAGCGAAATCGAGTTCCGCATCACGGGCTGCCTCTTGAGCTGCCAACAAGCCTAGCAGGGCTGTACGTGAATACGTTTTGCCGGATGGAAGGAACAGGATTTGCTTTAATTCTTCATTGCTTTGTTTCACTTCGGACACGGGTACGTCAAGTGCGGTGGGGAAAAGGGTGATTTTCCCCATACCGTGTTTCCCGGCTTTTAAGGAATCCAGGTTTTCTTCCACTCCTTTCCCTATGCCCGAAATCACTCCCAGACCGGTGACATAGATCTTCCTCATTTCTGATGGGCGGTGATGTAGTCTGCCAGGGTACGTACCGAATAGAATATTTCCTTGCCTTTGGCAGGATTCTCTATCTTGATTCCATAATTCCTTTCCAGAATCAGGATAATCTCTAATGCGTCAATCGAGTCAAGACCCAATCCGTCGTCTCCGAATAAAGGTGCTTCACTATCAATGTCCTCCGGAGTGATTTCTTCCAGATTCAATGCTTCTATTAATTCAACTTTCAGTTTATCAATCAATTCTTCCATATTCTTTATTGTTTTTCAATCAGTTTAAATACTGCTTTATAGGTGTTCTTCCATAATTCACACCACCCGATGATACAATAGTTCAGTTTCCCTTTTTGCATGACTATACGTGCGTATCTTTCCAGTTTTTCCGGCTGATAGGCTTCAGTGATGAAAAAGGTGTTTTCCCCTTGTATCTTGTGGCGGATGCAAATCTCGCCGGACACTACATTGGGTAGTGTGTAAACAAATACAGCCGGACTGGCTGCCTGGTCTCCTTCCCGGTCTATCAGTTGCTGGTGTCTGATATCCGTATGTAGGGATGAAGTGGCGTTGGCAAGTAACATTCCCATTTCCAGTGGGGCGAATGTCTTGTCTTTCAGTAAGTATTCGGCGGCAACATATCCCAGTTTGCAAAGGTCATCCATTTTATAGAATTTCAGGTTGTTTCCGCCTGTTTTTTTATAGGTATCACGTATAAATGTGCCGAAATCCGGTTCTTCGGAATGAAAAATAAGTTCGTTGTTTATGAAGACAGAACTGTTTTCAATACGAACCTCCCGTGTACATCGGATTTCGGGCAAGGTGTTGTCCTCATCCTTGAACGGAGCATATTCCGGTAAAGACAAGACAATGGCTGCGTTACACCCACCGAATCCCGAAGCGGTTTTTACGCAATGTTTCATCGGGATGCTCCGGTGGGTGGCATAGACCGGTATCGGCATAGGAACTCCCGGCGTTTCGTAACCCGGAGTGCCGAACAGGATGCCTTGTTTCAGTTCGTGCATACAGACAATGCTTTCAATGATTCCCGATGCTCCCAAGGTATGGCCGAAATAGGGCTTCAAACTATGGACGGGCACTTGTTCCAGATGAGCCAGTGTGAGGGCTTTGGATTCCATTTCGTCATTGTATACGGTAGCAGTGCCGTGAGCATTCACAAAACTGATATCCTGAGGGGCTGTCCCTGCTTCCTGCATGGCTTGGCGGATGGCGAAATAGAGTCCGTCCCCCGTGCGGGAAGGACCGGAGATGTGGTTGGCATCGTTACTGACGGCTCCTCCCGAAAGGATAACATGTTCTTCTGTTCCTTCTGAACTGAGCAATACGGCTCCGCAGGCCTCTCCCAAGTTCAATCCGTCACGGCTGCTGTCATACGGACGGCATGGGCGGGAGCTGAGAGACCGGAAAGACCCGAAACCGCTGGTGATGAAATGAGAGAGAAGGTCACCTCCCGCTACAATTACTTTGCGGTAGATGCCGTTCTCTATCATGCGTTTTCCTGCTATGAGGGCTGACACTCCTGAAATGCAGGCATTGGAAATGACATGCACCCGTTCCTCGGCATGGAAATAACCGGCAATGTTTTCTGCCATTTTCCAAAGAAAGACCGCTTCATCGGGATGTTCCGTATGACGGGCCAGTAAATCGATGTTCCCTTTGGTGGTGGAGAGGATGAGTCCGCAGGTTTTGTCTTCCAAAGTTTGTCCGGACTGACGGATGAGTTCGTTGATAGTCAGTATGAACAGTTGTTCCATCCGGGGATAGCCACTTACTCCTATGGCTTCCGCCTGTTGTTGCAATCTCTCTTGCGAGATAGTAGCTGCCAATAGGGGAGTGTCCGCAATCCGTTTGTCCGTCTGCAGGGTGATACCGCTGTGATAGCTCCGGATGGCTTCCAGATTTTCCTGTGTGCCGAAACCCAGCGCGCTGATCAGGGTATCATGGGTGATATAGGTAGTCAGATGATGTTCCATTTCTTTTTCCACTCTATGTAAAAGGCAGGATTAACCAGTTCCAGTTCTCTATTTGTATTCAGGAATACCTGTGTAGTGGTTCCTGTTGCCACAATGTTTTGGTCTGATGCCCGGTAGATGGTGTATTCAAAAAGGATTTTGGCAGCATCACTATGAATATACCGTGTCTCGACAATGGCTTCCTCACCGAATGACAGCGACTGTTTGAACTGGCAGCTCAGGTCTACGATAGGAACTACATATCCTTCCCGGTAGATGCTCATATAGTCCAAGCCATATCGCTTTCCGAAAGCTTCACGTCCATCTTCGAAATAACGCACATATTCACCATGCCATACTATCTGCATGGAATCTATCTCACTGAAGCGGACTTTGATGGTGGTCCGGTCCGTCAGTGCCGCCTGATGTGGACTTGTTTTTCGTTTCATTCTTTCTTCAGATATATTTTCATCCGGCATTCGGCCAGCAATTCATCGTTTTCTTTTACCTCGGCGGTAATCAGGGTGATATCAAATACTTCCTGAACGATGGTTATACCGGTATATAGTTCTGCTCCGGCAGAAGGAAGACGGAATAGTTTCATCTTTTCTACCGAACCGATAAAACCTAACGGAACTTTTTCACCCTGCCGGGTATAAATAAACCCGATACGTGCAGCCGCTGATTGTGCGATATGCTCGATAATTCCCGGCTCTTGCAGTCTGCCTGCCTCACAAAATAAATTGTCGGTAGTGACAGTCAGTCCGGAATATGAACGGTTTTCTTCAAATCCGAAGAAACTGTCCACCATAACGATTGGCGGACGCTGTGGAATCAGGTTGAGTATTCCTTCTCCTTGTATGACGGCTTCTCTGTTCATTTCAATCTGCATTGTACAATGCTGTGTCCCATTCCTAAATGGTCATCTATCTTTTCAACTTCCAATCCCGCTGCTTTGATGCACCGTTCCATATCATCCGAATGATACATTTTGCTGTTACCATTTGCCATGGCTGTGAAATAAAGACTGATTTGTGTCAGGCAATAAGCGGCTGTGTCAAACTTTTGCCGGTTCCAGAAAGTTTCCATGATGTAGAGGCGACTCTCCCCACTCATAGAACGGGCTGCACGGGTCAGTATGCTGGTTACTTCTTCTTCCGAGAAACAATCAAGGAACTGGCTCATCCAGATAGCATCGAACCCTGTCGGGAAAGGTACTTCGGGATCGAGCAGATTGGCGCCATACCCGTGAATACGCATTGCTCCGGGTAGGTCTTTAGTTTGTTGACGCATCATCTCCAATTGTTGCGGAAGGTCCATAATAGTTACTTCCACTGCATCGTCATAGCTTACGCATTTGGTCGCCCATCGACCGGTATTACCTCCCACATCCAGTAAAGTCTTGGGATGACGGGCGAAAACAATTGCCAAAGCTTCGTCAAACGAGCAATCCGAGTAATAATGATCGAAACCGAACCAGCTCTTTTGTACCTGTGAAGGCAGACTTGACAACCCTTCATAGATAGTACTCCATTCACCGAATACTTTCAGTCCTTCAGGACGTCCGTTGGTGATGGCTTCTTCCAGATGAAACATTCCCTGATAGTTGACATCATGGTTGAAATCCATATTGACACGTACCATTTTGTCATTGAGCAGAAACCAGCCGGCTTTCGCAAGGCAGTATCGCCCTTCACGCAACAATACGGTGCCAATAGTCAATGATGCCTCCAACAATACTTGTGCGCCATAAGAGGACAGCCCACAAGCTTTGCTGATTTCTTCTTGCGTCATACCTTTGCGCTCGTCGGCCAATAACTGGAAAATACCGAATTTAAGCATAAGGCGTGATACCTGAAAAACAATAGGCCCAAAAGCTATTTCTTGTGCCAGGCGTTGTGCCTCTACCGCTGTCAACGGCTCCTTGTCATATTTATTCTGTTGCATCTTTTTGTTTCTCTTTTAAATCCGGTGACTGCTTTCCGGCAGGTTCCCAGAATGGATAATAATTGAACCATTGTTCCGGATAGCGTTTTAGTATCTGTTCCAAAGCAACAGTATATTGTTCGAGCAGAGCCATCTCCGCTTTCTTTTCTTTTGTTCGTACTACCGGTTCCGCTATTATAAAATGAAAACGGTAAGTTCTTCCCGGTTCCCTCATAGCAAAGTAGAATACCACCGGAACTTTCATTCGCGAAGCCAGCAGAAAAGGACCGGCAGGGAAAGGAGCTTTCTGTCCCAGGAGTGTTCCTGTCAGCAGTTTCTCTTTATTCAGATAACGGTCGCCCTGGAAGCATACATATTCTTTCTTGTTTAACGCCTCGGTAATACGGAAAACGTGTGTCAGGTTATCTTCGTTGACGGGGATAATCTTAAAATCCTTG
>OIEE01000768.1_pt1 | contig 9985 bp, 10 predicted proteins | sample 1581701 | NCBI WGS metagenome assembly OIEE01 (sample SAMN01760976, study PRJEB22395) | human gut metagenome | reverse complement strand
GACCTCTACATCTATCTCTCCCGCCTGTACGACAAAAGGCTTTTTCGCATCTTTCGCCACCTCGAAATATGCTTCTCCCTCCAAAGAGACCAACCGTCTGTCATCGGCAAATTGATTCGGATAAGTCAGTTTAGTTTCCGAATTCAGCCAAACCACCGATCCGTCAGGCAACGTGAACCGGCCTTTGCTTCCTTTTGCCGTAATCAGTTGGTTTTGCACGATGACATCAGGAGCGGAATGCTCCTTCCAACTGCCGATACCATAACCGATTCCCAGCAAAAGCAACAAGACGGCAGCAATCCGCGTCCAACGCAAAACCACCGATAATGTATTTCTCTTCGCAGGCAAGTTCCTCTCCATCCGTCCCTGCTCCAGCAAGATACGGTTTTTCAGTTTCCCCAAAGCGATATCGATCTCCAGCTCGTTTCCGGCAGCGACATTACAAGACAGCCACAGGTCACGAGTTGCAATAAAATCATCCCGATTATCATCCGATTGTTTCAGCCATCGAAGCAATAGCCTCTTCTCTTCCAGTTCAGCCGAGCCATCCAGATAACGGATTATGATTTCGTTGATATCGTGTGTTTCTTCTTTCATTACAGATTCATTTATTAGTAATACAAAAAAAGGTAGTTTTACCCTACCTTCATCCTACAAAGAATTAACGTTTCTTTTTATTCTCCGGCATGAAACTTTCGTTCCACCCTCTGGCTGTCTAAAGAGAAAGACAAGTGACAGCCAACACTAATAAAGGGAATAAGTCCCTTTGGATAAGATATTCTTTCAACCCGGAAAGAGCCTTGCTAATCTGCTTTTCAACCGCTTTGATACTAATATTCAGTTGTTCCGCAATCTCACGGTTCTTCAATCCATAGCTCCGGCTTAACATAAATATTTTATGGCATTGAGGGGGAAGCGTGTTTATATAAGACATGATTTCTTCTTCCAGTTCTTTCAATAACAAGCTCTGCTCGGAATTTTGCATATAAGAGGAAACGTACTGATCCAATATATCCGTCTCTCTCTCAGGTTTCAAAGGGTATACATCCTGTTGTTTCTTATCCAACGCATTCAGAGCATGCGTATATACGGCTTTGAAAAGATAAGACTTTACAGATTCATCCTCAAAACGGATACTTTCACGCCGCTTCCAAAGTTCATAAAAAACATCCTGAACAATATCTTCCGACAAATCCTTATCATTCACAAAACGGAAAGCATACGCCCGCAAAGGTTTGTAGAAACGCTTGAACAGTGTTTCCAAGGCTGCAAAATCCTGAACATATATCTCTCCTGACATGAATTTGTTGTTTTATAAAAAGCAAAAATACAGATATTTTTCATTTAATGCCGGCAGAAGGGGAATATTGATAACTATATAAGCAATATTGCCATTTACAATGCAACCATATTATCCCTATCTTTGTTTTAATAATAATAAAAGGAAACAACATGACACCGATTGAATTAACAAAAACGGAATTTATACAGCGAGTAGGCATCCTTGTTACTTTTACAGCTGATTTATATAGAGGAGTTTCCCTTATAATCAAAACTTGGGTAGGGTGATTTTTTCTTAAAAACGCTCACCAATCTGAGTATTTTCCCAGCATTATTTATATCCGCACTGGAAATATGGATAAATTCACTCATACTAGTATATGCTACCCAGAAATAGGAGAAAGTCCAAACAATAAAAGTTCCCAAAAGGAACACCCATACGCAGGAATTTTTTCATTTACCATTCCCCTTTTCTTCACACTAAAATCCAGAATCATATTGCAGACGGTTGCGGTCAAAATGCCTCTCATGCCCGTTCTCTTCCGAAGTTAGTGGTGACAACATATAGTAATCCTTGAATGTTATACACCCGTTTGAAATTAGAAACCGGACGAATCTGCATCTTCCTCGTTTTCCGCTTATAAAGCAGAATCATCATCACCTTAAAAAATATTAATAGTCTGATTTTCAGGTTTAATCTCACATCTTTTTATATTCTGTACAGCAATGCGTTCACAATACGTCCACAAGCAAGCCCGTCTCCATAAGGGTTCACTGCCTTGCTCATTTTTTCATAGGCGACTTTATCGTCAATCAAAACAGATACTTCATTTACTATTCTGTTATAATCCGTACCTACCAGTTTTACCGTTCCTGCATCCAATGCTTCCGGACGTTCCGTTGTGTCGCGCATCACCAATACCGGCTTACCCAGTCCTGGAGCTTCCTCTTGTATGCCACCGCTATCGGTTAATACTATGAGTGGATTTTTCCATTAAATAGACAAAACTCAGATATTCTAAAGGTTCAATGAAGAACATGTTCCCAAAATCGGATAATTCCTCTCCAAATACGTCATGTATCGGTTTGCGCACATTTGGATTCAAGTGCATCGGATAAACGAAGTCCACCTCCGGGTATTTTTTTGTCAAGTCTTTGATAGCAGTACACATATGGATGAATCCGTCACCGAAGTTTTCACGACGATGTCCCGTAATCAGCACCAGCTTCTTACCACCATTCAAACGGCTCACGTCATATCCGGCTTTTGCCAGTATCCCTACCAATTCACAATCCAACGCCTTGTCGCTCTTAATTTTATCCACTACCCAATAAAGCGCATCAATTACCGTATTCCCGGTCACGATGACATTCCGATCGTCAATACCTTCCCGTATCAGATTGCTACGACTCAGTGGCGTAGGCGAGAAATGGTAGGTCGCCAGTCGTCCGGTCAAAAGTCGATTCATCTCCTCTGGCCATGGGCTATAGATGTTATGTGTACGTAATCCTGCCTCTATGTGTGCTACCGGAATCTGTTGGTAGAAGGCCGACAGAGCAGCGGCAGTAGAAGTGGTCGTGTCACCGTGCACCAGCACTACATCCGGCCTTGCCTCTTTCAGTACATCACGCATACCTGTCAATACACGGGACGTCACGTCATATAAGTCTTGTCCCTGCTTCATAATGTTCAAGTCATAATCTGGACAAATATCGAATATATCCAATACCTGGTCCAGCATTTCCCGGTGTTGTCCGGTCACACATACTACAGTTTCCACCCGTTCTGGCTGTTTCTGGAATTCTTTCACCAGCGGAGCCATCTTGATTGCCTCCGGACGGGTGCCGAAGACCAACATTACTTTCTTCATTGAATTATATTTTTACATCAGATTGATTTTATAAAATCGTAACAGCGATATATCTGTTTGTTAAAATCGAATTCATTTTTTGCCATATCCAGGCAGTTCTTCGATATTGTGCTGTATTCTTCGTCAGGAAGGTTAATCAACTCAATAATATTATTGTGTAATTGTTTGAAATCATGTGGCTTTGAAACCATTCCAAAATAATATTTCGATACGATCTCAGCCCCTTCTCCACCTCCACAAAACAGTATAGGTATGCCAATAGGTATGAGATCATATATTTTGGATGGCACTGCTCCTTTGATTGCTACGGTAAGTGGAACAATTGACGCATCGTATCTTGACAACTCTTCGGCGATTTGTTCTTTCTTTACATATCCATGATAATACACGAAACAACCGGGATGTTTATTTATATATTCTTTTATCTTTTCTGCCTGATTTCCACCACCATACAAGTGGAACTCAGCGCCAATAGACTGAAACGGAATATTCTCGATAATTGAATATATATCTTGTGCCACACCTAATAGTCCGGCATATACAATGCGAAAGGGCGTGTGCTTCCTTTTGGGTTGAGCAGCAACCGCATATTGCTGCAAATTACGGTATACAAACTTGTTTTTTGTCGAAGGAAATTGATTCACATGCCGGATTATCTCTTCAGACTGACCGAAAATACCGTCTGCATTGCGATAAATATAACGTTCAATCCACGCGAAAATATCATATATCTTCCCACCTTCACGCATTGCTCCAAGCTCAACAGCAGAAAGTGGCCATAAATCGGATATGTTCACAAGAGTCTTGCGCCCGAATATTTTTTTGAAAAGCGTGATGGCCGAACCAGCCACTGGTAGTGGAGGGCTTTGGATGATCACCCTATCGTAACCCTGGATCTTCTTTATCTTAAAAGCAAACAACCATAACATGGTCGCAAATGACATCATACTTACCGCTCGCTTAAAAGGATTCTTGGACACGGTTGCATAAGTCCAATATCTATACACGTTTATGCCATTAATCTTTTCTTTTTTTGACAAACGGCCTCTATAACCCTCGAATATTTGTCCTTGAGGGTAATTCGGCAAACAAGTTAACACATCCACTTCCGCTCCCTGACTTTTCAGCCCTTCAGCCATATTGGTTATACGGGAAGGAGCAGCCCCAAGCTCGGGAGAATAGTAGAACGACACAATTAAAATCTTCATATTTTATGCCTGAAATATTTGATACGTTAAATTTCTGCAAAATACTATTTTTATCGTCTTAGAAGGTTCTAGGCGATTGTATTCTACTGATACAAAATCGTTTATAATTTCTATGGAATTTGCACCAGATACAGCGATATTAGCCCTGTTGGTCCTTATTTCAGTTGACGATATGGCAAGGACCTCAATATCGGGTGCGAAATGAATATAGCTGATACATTCTGTCATATTATTGCCGACAATCTTATCATTTATTGTAAACACATCATCGTTAATAGTGAATTTCCGTTGATGTATACATCCTTTAAAACCATCGTGCTCTGCCATAATTTCATTTTCGGTATCGGATAGTACTCTTACTTTAGCTCTTTTACCCATACGGAAACCTCCCCACACCTCGCTAGAATCCTTGTTGCCGACAGTTACGGTGTTATGAGCTGACGTACTTCGTTCGTACTGCCTTCTTGCAGTCTTGTTGTAGGTAGAAATACCTGTATCAACAACAAACGGTCTGCAATCAATTCGCAATTCATAATTAAACGTATCGGCATGACTATGCCCCGGCTGATAGGTCGCAGTAATATTACCCACATCCACAACTGCCTCTAAATGTGTTGAACAAAGCTTCCTATAGCCACATTCTTTCATAGGCAAAGGGGTCCATTCCAACTTCAATCTTTTGGCGTATGCTCTCAATTCGGAAACTGTCGGTGCTATCCCATATGCCGAATCATTAAGTAAGGGAATCGTATCGTCTTTCCACACGATGCTCTCCAAATGCCCCAACATCCTTACCACATACAGTTTCAAAAGCTCACACATTTTCTCATGACCTCTATTAATCGAGGCATTATAGCAATCCAATAACCTATCGAGCAAAATGCAGTGATACATCGGTGATTGCTCGTAATGTGAGCCATCAGGCAAAATCTGTTCATCAAGCTCTTTATACAACAGACAGGATGCCTTGTCATACATTTTTTTATCGGAAAAATAAATTGAAGCGATAAACAAAGCGTAAGCATCTTCTAAAAGATGGTTGCCAAGCAGTTGGTATTCCAGTTTCCGTTCGAGCAATTTACATTGCGCATAAAGGGAATCGTTCCACCGTTGCAACCGATTGCTCTCCACTTTTTTATGATGCCTGCCGATAAACTTGATCCAGTTGATGCTTCGCAGTGCGATAGGATAAGGATCAAGACCGATCCTGTTTGTTGGCAAATCAGTTATAAACCGTTCAACCCATTCTGAACCTTGTTCAAAAGTCATGTCAGGTTGCAACAACCAATCCATATAATTCAGATTGTATGCCCAAAGCATCCCATGACTAACATCATTCCATGACTTAAAATCCCCTATAAGATTTAGGAATGTAAATGTCTTGGGTACATTGTAACAATACCACTTTGCGATAACTGAGACCATCCGCAATGAAGATTGCCGGGGAACATTATATTCCATCAACTTATGAGAAAATAGTCTATAATATAATTGATAATAGATTTGTTTTAACCGAAGATGTTTAATTGTATTGACAATAAGAATATTATTAGCCATTTGATTTAGTGCATTATAATTTCAAGTATGCGTTTATTCGTCTTATCAGATTCAAACTCTTCTTCAAATTTCTTCAAGGCATTCTCTGAATATTGAGAATAGTTTGTTGCGTTAATCGATAAGATAGCTTGTTTTATCGCATCTACATCACCGGGAATTACTAAACGACCATTGTAACCGTCTTCTACGATTTCAGGTATTCCACCTGCATAGGTTGATACGCAAGGAATGCCTACAGACATAGCTTCGATGATAATGCCCGGGTAGCCCTCGCGATAAGAAGGTAATAGCAGTAAATCATATTCTACTAAAGTTTTTAAAACCTGTTCGGAAGAGACAACACCATGGTATGTTATTCCGCTTTCGTTGAAGTTGATATTGCGATATTTATCCTCTTTTATCTCACCATATATATCAAGGGTATAATTCGAAGGTAACAGTTTGGATACCGCTATAAGATCTTCTATCCCTTTTTCTTTGTTGATATGCGACATGAAAACACATCTGCCATGAAAGTCTGAGGGGTTCTTTCGTATTGTTGAAGCTTTACGCACATTAGGGAACCAATGTATATTGTCACTCTTTCCTATTAACTGTTGTAGGTGCGTAATACCCTGTTGGGTTTCAAAGAATATCAAGTCTGTTTGTCTGATAGCATCAAGTGCCCGTTGTAATTGGGTTTGACCAATTTTCTTTATGTAGAACTCAAATGAACCTCCGAATTTACGTAGTACGACTTTTTTGTGTGCCAAACGAGCTATTTTGCTCAATAATGGGAAATAATAAATTGTACCATGATCAGAAAAATTGAACATTACAATATCACACCCAAACAGTCTCCACAAAAATGCCGGGAAAAAGTATGAATAATTGCGCCACATACTACGCTGGCGAGTGCGAAGATTTGAATACCGGTTGTTTTGTACAAACCTATATTCATATTCAGACTGAGAGGCAAGATAGTCAAGATAGTTTTTCATCAACACCGTCGCACCTCCATAATTCAATAAGTTGCTCTCATCGGGAATTGAGCCTACAACGAGTAATTTTTTCCGTTTCATTACGCTTTAAATTTAGATTACATAATGAAACTAAGCGGCTGATCGCCCGTTTATGTATGAAATTTTACCCCCCCCTCCGTATGGTATCTGAACTATTTCAGAAATTTTACTTTTCAACATATGTTCTTCCTTTTTTACTATTTCAAGTATTGTATTCGTATGGATTTGCTTGTTTTGAATTAACGTTTGTACATTTTGCTCTATATCCTCAGCTGTGGGTCTGTCTTCCCAGAATTTATACGGCATATTAAAACAGCTCATCATTCCCGGGTTTTTAAGTCCCCATTGCTTGTAAAACAAGCCCAAGCAAGGTGTCCCGACCGATAGCGCAAGGATAATGGAATGTAAACGCATACCTAAGAGTAAATCCACATTTCTGTATACCTCTATCAGTTCAAGCACATTATGGGATTTTATCAACTTTACTCCATGCTTTATTGCAAACGCTTGTGACGTTTCATAATCTTTCTCTGTCTGTACAACCACTATTACATTATGCGTTACACCCAGTTTATCTACTACTTTACCGAGTTCGTCAAGACAATATGCTATCTCACTATCAGGAAGATGAGTAATATCACCCACCGTATGAAAACGTAATGTTATAGCAATATTCGGTTTATCACAATTAATAGAGAGTATAGACTTTGCTTTTTGCTTGTTGATAAAAAACGCCAAGTCGATAGTCTGAAAGAAATTGCCAGCTGGCATAAAGTGTTCGAGATTCTTATATGAAAGTTTCTCTCTAAACATCACAACCTGCGCCTTACGTAGTATGGGAAATAATAATAATTTACCTATCTTATTGAGAGTAGATGCTGATTGCGGAAATATGATTACTTTTTTACCATTCTTCTGTGCGACTTGTAATGGATACATCAATGCCAATAAGCGAGTAAAATCAATAATAGAATTACACCTGAACAAATTTCCACCATTAAAAATAATCATGTCGCTATCAAGTAATTGTCGGCGAAACCCTCTTTTACGTATTATTCCCATTATGGTAAAAAGACCTTCCGTATAGTTTTTCAGTGTTTTTATCATGCTATCGGTTCTGTCAAGCGTAAAAGGAGATTCAAAAACCTCTATGTGATTGCTATAACGCTGGTTAAGAGTTTCTAAAGCTTGGTGATAATCCAAATTACTTCGGGAGTATCGAGAAAAAAGTTTTACTTTTATTCCAAACGAGAGTAGCACGTCTATCGCTCCAAGTGTTATAGCAAAATCACCGGCATTACGTGCTGAATAACCATATACAAGACTAACAGTTTTAACAGGATTCATATATATCATGATATTTTGCTGCGACTTTACGTGGATTATATATTTCTTCATAAGTAGCAAGAGCTTGTTTACCTATTGATTTGCGGAGAACTTCATTCTGATATATTTCTTCCATTCGATCAGCCATTCCCTCCAAATCCGCTAATGAATTGGTATACCCGTTTCGTCCATCATCTATCAAATCCACCATTTGAGGGATATGAAGTTCCTTGCCTGTCGACTTATCAGCTTTACCGTCGCAGTAAACGACCCGTTCACTTCTCGGTTCGGCTTGTAGCAACCGTTCCAGCTTAGTAAATAACGCCGGTACGGAAACTGTTTTATATTCCGGTTCCGGCAAATGTGTCAAACGATGGTACGAATCGAGAAAAGCAGTCAGATTCTTCACCTGGCTGTTGATAACTTCAAGTCCTTCGCGTTGCCGGGATATGGAAGTACGGTCCAGATGTTTTAACAGGTCTGCCGAAAGAGAAGCGATCGGAGTGACAGAGTTACGAATTTCATGTGTCATCACTCGGAGAATACTCTCACAATAAAGGCTTTTCTCTTCAATCTCAATATGTTTATCACCCAACTGCCGGAGGATATGATTCATATCGGCATATAAAGCATTCGTAAAGGGATCATCCGGATTAGCAGGGAAATGTTGCGTCGTATCCTCGTTTCGCATCGCCTCGAAGAAGACGGACAATTTATAGTTCAAGCGGGTTGCCAACCGGATTATAAACAGAGTTATCAACAGGATAAACAGCAGACACACAAATGATAAGAAAAATGACAACCGTGTTATTAACAACCAGGAGCCAATCAGGGATAAAAGCACGATCAATACTGCACCCCCTACAATCTTAGCATATAACCTACGACTGTACATAAAACAAAGGTACATCAATTACAGTAAACCAGCAAAAAGGCAGAAAGAATACGAATTGCACGTTATTTTACGAATAAACAGTAATATGTTTGTTTTTAACAAATTAAATCGATTTATTTGTATCCGACTATCTAATGCAAATAGAATACAAACAATTAATCCGGAGATTATGAACAAGACAACGAGACTTTTAGGAAGTTTGCTTATTATCACAATAGCAACATCCTGCGGAACGGGAGGCAAAAATCAATCCGCACAAACAGACGATCCTTTGGCCAACAGCCCGATAGTCGGTCAATATGTACAGGCAGGAACAGACAATGTAATGTCGTGCGACCAGAAACTACTGGCCGATACTGTACGCATACCTCTCAGTTTCTTCACAGAAAAATTGGAAATAGTAAAACTGGATAGTCGGGACGAGGCATTGGTCGGACAAACCGGAGTGACAATTTCAGATAATTACATCTTGGTACATGGCCGCCGGCCAAACCCATTCAAACTATTCGACCGCAAGGGGAATTTCCTGACCAACATCGGTGCGATCGGACAAGGCCCCGGCGAATACCAAATGGTGTATGATGTCAAATTGGACGAGGCAAACAACCGCATCTATATCCTGCCTTGGAATGCATCGCAACTTTTAGTGTACGACTTGCAAGGAAACGTCTTAGACCCGATTCCTCTTTGCTTGCGTTGTCCGAAAGCAAAATTCAATGTCGATCTTACCGGAGGCAAGGTTTCGATAGTTCTGTTGCCTTTCAAAGGCTCTGCGGCCGTTGCCTGGACACAGGATTTGAAAGGAAACAGGCTCGGCTACATGGAACCGGGACATTTGGAAGCACC
>OIEE01000765.1_pt1 | contig 9999 bp, 8 predicted proteins | sample 1581701 | NCBI WGS metagenome assembly OIEE01 (sample SAMN01760976, study PRJEB22395) | human gut metagenome | reverse complement strand
TTTTGTTTCGAGAGCAACTTTGAAATCACATTCGGTTGCTTCAGCAATTAGCTGTTCTATCATAAAATCCCTCCTTTGAGGTATTGGTAGTTTCTTTATATTATACCCATAAGGAGAGTTTATTTCAACGATAGGCACAAAGAGTTCAGAGAAAATATTTTGGATAGTGGAGGATGTTCTGCAGTGCTATAGCTGCAACTTTTTTACCTCGTCCAGTGAAAGACCTGAAAATATGGAAATGTCTTCCGGGGATAGTTTATTTGATTTTAACATTCGTTTAGCAGATTCAATAGAAGATTGAAGAGCAGCGTGTTTTTGACCTTCAAGAAATCCTGCCTCGCGTCCAGCTTCAAATTCAGCCTTTCTAAGCTTCTTTTCTTCTTCCTCTTTATCATATTCAAATATACTCATACTGATAACCTCCGCGCGGTTCTTTCGAAGAAAATCCGCAAGAATATTTTCTTTGATACATTCATCTACAGCGTATTCTACGGCCTGATCCAGAGGCATGCCGGCTGCATATTTTCGAACTTTTGCAACATATTGCGAATATTCTTTTAATGTCTGGCAATGTTCCATGAGAAGAGCATTATGCCCTTCATTAATATTTAAGACTGTCACAATAAGTTCAAGTTTTGGTTCACCAGACAGATTCTCAAATGCAGAAGAAAGCCTGTGTTCAGAGAAATCGGAAAGAGTGTCAGTTCCATTATACAACTCAATGAAATTTGGAGCAGGTATCTTTTGCAGGCTGGATGAGTATAAAGATTTTTTATCCAGCAGCTTCTGGTATTCATTGCTGATATAAAATAAATCACGAAGAGGCATATTTGGGTTATAAGTTGACTGATGTTCATACAGATACAAATTGGTATCAATAATAAATGCCAGATCGTTTTTCATTCCCATATAAATTGCATTTTCTAATGTGACAATCTCTAAATCTTCCGGATCGGTATAATGCCTCTGGTTCACTGCATTGTAAAGTGAGAGCAGATTCTTTCTGTCTGAAAATAGCATTCGAAAAACAGTATCTTTGTAGTTTCGGTTTACAAGTGGAAAGCTGGTTTTGGTCAGTTTGTCTTGGGTTCTCTTTGATTTTGCCATAGGGTGTCCTCCTTGTTACGATGAGGCAGCTGCAATAAATGTAGCACATATTGCATTATGCCTCGCAGCAGGAAGATCAATTTCTGTAAAATAGTATCCATAATCGTCTCCTGCTTTTAAATTGGTTAATGGGTAATAAAAGCATAGATACGAAATGAATGACACCGATTGTTTTTGATAATCGAGTGCTTCCTAGAATACAGATGGCTCATCAGCCACAAAGATTTTGTAAAATATGCTTTGAGATATTGTATCATACCAACATCAGAAAATGCAATGGAGAAAATAGTAAAATTTTAAATATTATGAGTACTAAAAAAATGAATAAAAGCATTCATTCAAATCTCCGCAACAGTAGCCCAAACAAAAGAATCATGCTACAATGAACAAAGGAAGATAAAAACAGCAGAAATGCCATAGAATAACGAAGGAGATCATCAGCCATGGACATAAATATTTTATACGAGGATGAGGAGGTTATTGTCTGCGAAAAACCGGCGGGGGTTGCGGCGCAGACAAAACGGTTAGGACAGGCGGACATGGAAAGCCTTCTGAAAAATTACCGTGCTGGAAAGGGAGAACAGCCGTATATCGGGGTGGTACACAGGCTGGATCAGCCGGTGCGCGGAGTGATGGTTTTTGCCAAAACAAAGGAGGCTGCGGCGGATTTAAGCCGTCAGGTGCAGACAAAAATGGCAGATAAATTCTATTATGCAGTGACAGACGGTGTGCCGGAACAGAAAAAAGGTACATTGGAAGATTACCTGCTCCGGGATGGAAAAACAAACACTTCAAAAGTGGTATCTAAAAGTACGGAGGGCGCAAAGTCAGCAAGGCTGGACTATGAAGTGACTGCACAGAATAAAACGAACGCCATTCTCCGGATCCGGTTAGACACCGGAAGACATCATCAGATCCGGGTACAGTTAGCAAATGCAGGAATCCCGATCGTTGGGGATGCGAAGTATAATTTTAAAGAGACAATGACACGGAGTGGAAACGGTCTTTTACTCTGCTCTTATAAAATCGGATTTAAACATCCAAAGACACATAAAAAAATGGAGTTCGAAATCAGGAATCCATTTCTCATCTGAGACAGAAACGCAGGAGCTACAAAGGACTTCTGAGTTTTTTTCTCACAAAAAGAAAAATAGACAGTCATGTCTCTGAAAGTAAGAGGTAAATCGTTACTGGGCGAAGTATGAGTAAACAGCAGCGAAAAATAGAATAAAATCACGAAAAATGTCGAAAATAGAGTGGTAAAATAAGCATAATGTGCTAAAATACAAATAGGATTTAAAATTGTGTTCGTACAATCCTGTTTTTGACAGTTTCAAAAAATAAAATCGCTGCAACGCCAGAAAATATAGGCGTTGTAGCGATTTTGACTGTTGTTTTAAACTATAGTATTTTATTCCCTTCCTTTACTTTTTTTCTGGATGGTTTTCATCTGGCTTTTGGTGATAAATTTGAAATCTGTATCAAAACCACAGATCTTATGTAAGGAATCTGTCAGTCTATCGCGTGTATAAAGTGGGATAAATCCCTGATCCTGTATATTTGCGAAATTCATGGACTTCAACTTATCCAGGATCATCTCGCAGGTAAAATCCTGTCCCAGATCTTTTTCAAGATACCGGTATATCACCAGGGAAAGAAAACAGATGAGAAAATGTGCTCTTATGCGTGCGTCAGCATGGACAAATACAGGTCTTGCTTCAAAATCCGTTTTCATGATGCGGAAACATTCTTCAATTTCCCAACGCCCTTCACTGACTTTTAGGATGTCTTTTACATCATCATCCAACAGATCAGTAGTAACTGCATACATTCCATCATAAAGTGCTTCATCTTCGATTTTGTCTGTGTCCAGATAATGGCGGATGTCTGCGGCTTCACCGTCTTCCGTTACGGCTGTCTTTCCTATGAAACGTGCCGGATCGTTTGGATTTCTCCGTTCTTTTTTTATGTTTCCTGACTGCAGCATTTTTTTGGCACGTTCAACCTGAAGATCACGTATTGTTTTTTGATATCTTGCAAATTTAGGCGAATAGGTTACGATCAGACGCTGGTGCAGCGTGTGGGGTGTATAAGGCTCATCCTTATAATACAATCCGTTATCGTCTTCCGGGATTTCTGAAAGTTCAACAGGCATATCATCTGATACGCGTTTGAAGCCGGTCTTGTCCAGAGCCCATTTTTTATCATCTTTATTCAGCTTTTTAATGGACTGGGTGACAATAAAAGCACGTTCACCGGCATGGTTTATCTTTTTGATGGCTTCGGAACCAAGTCCGGCATCACTGCAGTAAATAAATTTTGTACAGCCAAAGTCCTGGAGGACTTTTCCTTCCAGCGGTTTCAGGGAAGTCTGTTCATTTGCGTTTCCGGGGAAAAGTGAAAAAGCAAGAGGTATCCCATCACCGTCCATAAACATCCCCATCTGGATGATCGGGTTAGGACGGTGTTCTTTGCCTTTGCCGTATTTTCTGTCCCCATCTTCCTGCTCAATCTCAAAGAAATAGTTTGTACAGTCATAATACAGGATAGTATCGTTTCGCTTTCCGAGAAGATGACTGTTTTTATAAACTTCCGACTGGATAAAATCACATTCATTTCCAAGAACGTCGAGTGCCCGGTAGATGTCATGCAGCTGGTAGGATGGTTTTTCCAGAAATTCAGAAGCTGTTTTATAGGAAGACCGTTTACTGGCAGGTTCTAAGATCCTGACATAGATGAGATCAGATAGGATCGCGTTGATATCATACTTAAATTTATATTTATCGCGGAGTTTCCGGCAGATATTATCAAGCTTGAGGCGGTAATAAAAAGTCTGTGGGAAAAGATAACCGCCACGGTAGAGAACCTGCTGGCCATAATCTAACTTATGATCAGAATGGAAGGTTATCTGGACAGCTTTTGTCTGCTGATCTTTTTTATATTTTTCGGTTTCAAGCTTAACTTCATTTTTTGCCCATGCAAGAACGTCGTCCCTGGTTGGTCCATGTTCGACAATGAGCTGGTTCAAAGTGCCGAGTTTACGGACAATGACAGAGGATGTTTTGCCATTGGCTTTGGTATAAGATTTTGCAATATAAAAGGATTCTGCATTTTTGGATTTTGTTATATGTAGATTCATAAGCACCCCTCCAATGCTTATTATAACACACAATAACATAAAATAACAGCATATAAAACATAAAAATTGACATAAAAAATGCAGGTTTTATAAGACCTGCAAGTACTTTTCTTGATATTCAACTGTCAAACTCCCGAGTTAATAATTCAGAAGGAAACATAGACTGATACACTCCTACGAAAAATTGATTTACTTTTGGTTATTATTTACAATAAGTCTAAAATTAGACCTTTTAAAAATAGATTATACAAAAAGAACAAATTTGTCAAGGAATAAAAAATTCATATTCTTTTCACTGGTGTGTATAAGTACTTGATGATACAATGAGTGCAAGTGAGAAGAACGCATTCATGCGTTCGGCGAGCGACGAATGTTGATCATGAAGCTTTGCTTCATGATATAATGAGTGCAAGTGAGAAGAACAGGAGAGGGTGCAAAAGATGAATATATTATTTTTTCTGACACCAAAAGAAGAGGTGGCACATGTGGAGGAGGATGATACTTTACGACAGGTCGTAGAAAAGTTAGAGTATCACGGTTACAGTGCGATTCCACTGCTGGCGCTTGATGGAAAATATATCGGTACGATCACGGAGGGGGATCTGCTGTGGGAGATGAAGGAAAAAGATTTTCCGGATGTCCATCGCATGGAAAAAATCCGAATTACAGATGTAAAGAGGCGAAGAGACAACGAGGCAGTAAAAATCTCGGAATCCATGGAAGATTTATTTGAGAAGATCACGAACCAGAACTTTGTTCCTGTAGTAGATGACAATGGCATTTTTATTGGAATTGTCACACGTAAAGATGTACTGCTCTATCTGGCGGGAAAACTCAGAAATCATTGAAAAGGAACGATTAAAAATGTCTGAGAAGAAGCAACGAGAACTAAGAGTCAGATGCCTTGTGTTAGATCACGATGACACGGTTGTAAAAAGTACACCGGAGATTAATTTCCCGGCATTTTTGCGGTCACTGAAAGATCTGCGTGGCACGACTATGAGCTATGAACAGTTTGTGGAGTATAATTTTGATCCGGGATTTTATGAGATGTGCGCGGACATTTTGCACTATACGCCGGAGGAGATCAGGTATCAGGAGGCAGAGTGGGAACGTGCGGCGGCAGTGACAATCCCGGCTGTCTATGAGGGTTTGCCGGAGATACTGCATACTTACATGGAAAATGGTGGCAAAATCTGTGTGTCTTCCCATTCCATGCGAAAGACGATTTTGAGAGATTACGAGGCGGCAGGACTGCCGACGCCGGAACTTATTTTCGACTGGGCATGTCCGGAGGGGAAAAGAAAGCCGCATCCCTATGCATTGCAGGAAACCATGCGTATTCTGAATTTAAAGCCGGAGGAACTTCTCATGGTGGATGATTTAAAACCCGGCTATGACATGGCAAAAGCGTGTGGCGTTCCGTTTGCCTGTGCTGGCTGGTCGGATAACCAGATTCCGGTCGTGCGGGAGTATATGCAAAAATACTGTGATTACTATCTTAAGACGACAGCAGAATTAGAGAAGATCTTATATAAGGATTAACAAAAGCAGGGGATTTCCCTGCTTTTACATTTAAGAAATGATTCTGACACCAATTTCCGTCACATAATCTTCAATCGATTCTGCCATCAGATTATTGACGGCATATGTTTCTAAAAAAATGTGATCTATTTTTATCTGCCTACATCTGGCATATTCCAGCAGTCGTTCATACGCGGCCCCGATCGTATTCCAATGGCCTTTATGGTAGCCCGTCAGATATTCACCGGCTTTGAGTATCTGATAGTCCATACCTTTTGGCTTTTTAAATGGAAGGATGACCGCATTTGTGTAATTGTCATAAACACCGGACAGAATATCGTTCTCATTCTGGATATAGCCGATCTCATAATCCATCTGATAATTTCTGCGCTCGAATTCAGTGATAAATTCATTCGTCTTTTTCAGGATTCCTGCATCCGTTTCATCTCGGATTTCCTCATAAATATAGTAGCGGTTCGGAAATTGCTTTCGGAAAACGTGCTCAAAGTCAATGCTCCAGATTCCCTTCATTTTTTCTTTTCTGCCACGGATAAACTGTTGCTGGTATTTTAATCGTTTGATCTGTTCTGTGATTTTTTTATCCTCTTTTTCAAAAAGTTCCATCAGGCTTTCCGGGCTTCGATGATCCATAAATTCTTTGATTTCATTTAACGGCATGCCCATCTCTTTCAAAATGATAATTGTGTCAAATACTTCCATCTGGTAAATGGAATAATAGCGGTAATCGTTGGTATCCACAATTTTCGGTAAAAATAAATCGATATTATCATAATGAAACAAGGTATTTTTTGTCACACCCATGCGCCTTGCAAACTCGCCTGTAGTCATGTATTTGTTGTGATCCATACGGTATCTCCTTATGTCCAGATTAACAATGATAAAGCTTAAAAAGTACTGTGTCATTGAGGATGGAAACGTTTTAAAATTTGCACTTGACTATATTGTTACCATATAGTTTATGATAGCATTTGTGCGCTGAAATGCCAATGATTATTTGGATGCGTACCATAATGATACAGATTAAGATTACTTAATATGAATAGAATTTTACGAAAGGATTTTGTATGTCACAGTCAATCAGTCAGAAATTTACACCGATTTCATTGTTAAAATTTGCATTACCATCCATGGTTATGATGATGTTTATGTCGTGTTATACGATTGTGGATGGAATTTTTATTTCAAGATATCTTGGCAGTGAGGCACTCTCTGCGGCAAATATTGTATATCCGGTTTTCAATCTTTTACTGGCAGTCGGAATCATGTTTGCGACAGGAGGAAGTGCCGTTGTCAGTAAAAAACTTGGGGAGGGGAAAAAAGAAGAGGCCATGGAGGACTTCTCGTTTCTCACTGCAGTCGGAGTGGCGCTCAGTGTACTTTTGATGATCGCCACATTACTTTTTCATAATCAGATCAGTCTGTTTTTAGGTTCCAGTGAACGTATTTTAGATTACTGTAATGCCTATCTGATCTATCTTGTATTGTTTGCTCCGGCATGTATGTTACAGTCGTTGTACCAATCCTTTTTTGTCACAGCAGGAAAACCGCGTCTTGGTCTGGTGCTTACTGTGATCGCCGGGCTTGCGAATGCTTTTTTTGATTATTTTTTTCTTGCGGTCTGCGGTATGGAAATTGAAGGAGCTGCGATTGCAACCGGAATTGGACAGATGATTCCTGCCGTTGTAGGAACCGTATACTTTTTCTTTTTCAAGGGTGAATTGCATTTTGTGCCGTTCCATTTTCATGGGGCAACCTTAAAACAGTCTTGTTTTAATGGTTCTTCAGAGATGGTCAGCAATCTGGCAAATGCGATCATCACGTATTTATTCAACATTATTTTAATGCGCATTGCAGGAGAAAACGGAGTTGCTGCCATCACAATTATTTTGTATGCTCAGTTTCTGTTTAACTCGCTCTACCTTGGATTCTCCATCGGTGTTGCGCCTGTCATCGGTTTTCAGTATGGAGCGAAAAACCGTGACCAGTTGAAAAGTCTTTACAAAATATGTAATTGCTTTGTGATTGCATCCTCGGTAGTTATTGCCTTCTTCTCATGGCTTCTCTCGGATGGCATTGCATCCATTTTTGTTCAAGACCGCGGGGAAACTTATGTCATGGCATCTGAGGGGCTGCGTATTTTTGCATTGTCGTTTTTGTTCAGCGGATTTAATATTTTTTCGTCTTCGTTGTTTACAGCCTTATCCGATGGAAAAACGTCAGCCATTATTTCGTTTGGCAGAACGTGTGTATTTATTATCCTGTCACTGATGATTCTGCCAAATATTCTTGGACTTACCGGTGTCTGGCTCGCAATTCCGGTTGCGGAATTTCTGGCAGTTTTTGTGTCGGTTTATTATCAGTGGACAAAACGGAAAAAATATGGGTATCTGTGATAGGATGAAAAATTAAGAAATCTTTAAGGTTAAATGTATAGGATTCTAACATTAAGTCATTTATAATAAAAAATATCATACAAATGTTAAAACAAGGAGGCTAAATCCTCTCCTCATCAAAGGATTCGGATTTTTCCTTCGGAAAAACAAGGAGGCTAAATCCTCTCCTCGTTCAGAGGAACTCGGATTTGCTTCGCAAACAAGGAGGATTAAGATGTTAGAATTGATTCCAGCTTCTGCAATTATCGCAATTGTGGTGATTGCACTCATTGTCATTTTTTTAGCCGTCGGCTATGTGAAGGCACCACCGGATATGGCATTTATTATTTCCGGTATTAAGAAAAAATCAAAAATCGTAATCGGAAAAGCAGCCATCCGTATTCCGTTTTTTGAACGTCTTGATAAGTTGAATCTTCGACTGATCCCAATTGATGTCAAAACCAGCAATGCAGTGCCGACAGCAGATTACATTAACATTAATGTAGACGCAACGGTTAACGTTAAAATCAGTAATGAACCTGAAAAGTTAAGACTTGCAGCAGAAAACTTCCTGAATAAGAACACAGAATACATTGCAGGTGTGGCAAGAGAAGTTCTCGAAGGTAATGTGCGTGAGATCGTAGGTAAGATGAAGCTGGAAGAAATGGTTTCTGACCGACAGAAGTTTGCAACCCTTGTAAAAGAGAATGCAGAACCTGATCTTGCAGCTATGGGACTTGATATTATCAGTTTTAACGTACAGAATTTCGTAGACGGAAATGAAGTTATCGAGAACCTTGGTATTGATAATATCGTAAAAATCAAAAAGGCAGCAGCAATTGCCAGAGCAGAAAGTGAAAGAGATATCAAAGTTGCTCAGGCAGCGGCAGACAAAGAATCCAATGATGCAGCAGTTGCGGCTCAGACGGAGATTGCAAAGAAACAGAATGAACTTGCAATCAAGCGTTCCGAGTTACAGCAGGAAGCAGATACGAAAAAAGCTATGGCAGATGCAGCTTATGAGATTCAGAAAGAGGAACAGCGTAAGACCATTGAGGTAACAACTGCCAATGCAGATATTGCAAAACAGGAACGTGAGATTGAGTTAAAACAGAAAGAGGTTGCAGTAAAAGAGCAGGCTCTTGAGGCAGAAGTTAAGAAACAGGCGGAAGCAGATAAATATGCAGCACAGCAGAAAGCCGATGCGGCACTCTATCAGAGACAGAAAGAAGCCGAGGCAAAACAGTTTGAGGCACAGCGTCAGGCAGAAGCAAGAAAAGCGCAGGCGGAAGCAGACCGCTTTGCAAAAGAGCAGGAAGCCGAAGGTATTCGTGCGGTAGGTGAAGCAGAAGCTGCAGCCATTCAGGCTAAAGGTGTTGCAGAAGCAGAAGCGATGGAGAAAAAGGCGGAAGCTTACGCAAAATATAACAAAGCAGCCGTAGCCGAGATGATGATCAAAGTTCTTCCGGATGTCGCTGCAAAGATTGCAGAGCCATTAGGTCAGATCGACAAAATTACGATTATCGGTGGCGATGGTGGCAACAATGGTGTTGAGCAGGTTGCAGGAAATGTTCCGGCAGTCATGGCAAAGCTTTTTGAGAGTATGAAAGAAGCTACCGGCATTGACCTTGCAGATATCGTAAAAGCGGATACCTATGACGCAAAAGTAAATCGCAATGTCAATGTGAGTGGAATTGATTCCGTAAACCTTGTAGTAAAAGACGAGAAAGAAAATCCAACCACTTAGTTCGTAAACCAGAGTTTAACGTATGAACTGCCGCTTGTGGGTGGTGTTACGGATTTCCGCAGGTTATGTCAATTGCATGCCAACAAAGT
>OIEE01000761.1_pt1 | contig 10025 bp, 8 predicted proteins | sample 1581701 | NCBI WGS metagenome assembly OIEE01 (sample SAMN01760976, study PRJEB22395) | human gut metagenome | reverse complement strand
AGTCGAAGATGACACAAATGAATTCATGAGCTCTGGTGAAATACCACAGGGCATAAGAAAATTTACATTGGGAGGAGAATGAATGAAATGAAAAGGAGATTCATCGTAACTACTGCATTCACCGCCTGTCTCGCCCTGTGTGCCGCCGTGTGGCCAAAGACCGAAAAGGTCTGGAAAACACCCGCGCCGAGCGAAACGGCCGCCGTGACCACTCCGCGGCCGACACTTCCGGAGCCGGAAGAACTAATATTGCCAGAAATCACAGAAAAGCAAGAATTGGGAATGCCGGAAGCTGAATCAGCCCAGGAAACAACCACTGAGGAGCTACCCGTCCCTGTACCGGAAATAGAAGATGAAGCCGAGACAGAACAAGAATATGTACCTCCTACGCAGACAGATTCCATCCCGGTACAGCCCACGCAACCTGAACCTAAATCGGCACCGGAGCCAAAAGCTAACGATAACGAACTGGCAGATATGGTCTATGTCCCCGGCTTTGGATGGATAGAAAGCCAGGGATCCAACCAAGTCGAGTACGCCGAGGATATGTACGAGAACGGCAACAAAATCGGCATTATGGGCTAACCTCAAAAATTGCGCCGCATAAACAATGAAATAACCGCAGGAGCGAACCCGGACGCTTCTGCGCCTTTTGCATATTGGCTTGATTTGAAATCTGCACTTCGAAAATAAGAGTTCAGATCTGAAAACTGGATTTTCAATAGACAAATTGAAGCTGTTGTGTTAGAATTAACCTGTATTAGTATATACTCTGACACGAGGTGTTACGATGACGATTTGTTATAATAAGCTCTGGAAGCTCCTAATCGATAAAAACATGAAAAAGAAGGATCTGCGTCTGGCTACCGGTATGTCCACCACCGCCCTTGCCAAGCTGGGCAAGAACCAGCATGTCAGTACGGAAATCTTAACGAAGATCTGCGAAGTTCTGGACTGTGATTTCTGCGATATCATCGAGCTCGTAAAGGAGGAAAATCATGATTGACTTTTCCAAAATCGAGCAATATCGGGAGAACAACCGTATTGAGGCTAAGAAAGCCCTTGGCGGGCTACCCAGGAGCATTTGGGAAACCTATTCCGCCTTTGCCAATACCCACGGCGGTATTATCCTGCTGGGAGTGGAAGAATGGGCGGATAAATCCCTGCACACGGTAGATCTGCCCGACCCTGACAGACTCATTAAGGAGTTCTGGGATATCGTCAATAACCCCAATAAGAACAGCGTGAATGTCCTGTCCTCCAAGGATGTATTTGTCCAGGAGGTGGGTGGCGACCACATTGTGGTCATCAATGTTCCCCGCGCGGAACGCTCCTATAAACCGGTGTATGTGGACGGCAATCCGCTCTGCACATACCGCCGTAACGGAGAGGGCGACTACCGCTGCACCAAGGAAGAATATCAGGCCATGGTGCGGGATGCTTCCGTGAAAACCCAGGACATGCTCATCCTGAATGAAATGGACATGACTGTGTTCAACAAGGAGAGCATCCGCAGCTATCGCCAGAGGATGCGTCTTTCCCGCCCTGGCCATGTATGGGAGGCGCTGGAGGATGAAGATTTCCTCCTGAAGCTGGGTGCCGTGGGCATCGGCTCTGATGGGAAAAAGCATCCCACCTCCGCAGGACTTCTCATGTTCGGCAACGAATACGATATTGTGCGGGAATTTAACGCTTACTTTCTGGACTATCAGGAACAGTATGACGCTGATACCCGTTGGACTGACCGTATCATATCTTCCTCCGGCGACTGGAGCGGCAATGTGTATGACTTCTATTTCCGGGTCTACAACAAGCTGATTCAGGATATTAAGGTGCCCTTCAAACTGGAGGGCGGTACCAGAGTGGATGATACAGATGTGCATAAAGCACTGCGCGAAGCGCTGGCAAATTGCCTGGTTCATGCCGATTATTATGGCAGGCAGGGACTGGTCATTATTAAAAAGCGGGACAGCATCACCATGTCCAACCCTGGCAGCTTCCGTATTGAAGTGGACGCGGCGAAAAGTGGCGGTGTATCCGACCCGCGGAACGGAACCATGCTGAAGATGTTCAACCTGATCGATATTGGTGAGCGTGCTGGAAGTGGTATTCCGAATATATTCCGTGTCTGGCGTGAGCAGGGGTGGAAAGAGCCAGTTATCGTGGAGCTCTCTGAACCGGACAGAATTATTCTATCATTATCGCTACTCAAAAAAGAAAGTAGCGATAAAAAAGTAGCGATAAAGAATGGCGATAAAGGTACCAAAACCGCCTCACAAAAAATCGCCATCCTTGAATATCTTACAGATCATGCTTCTGCAAAATGCTCAGATATTTCCGATATGCTCGGCGTTAAAGACGCAAGAGCAAGACGGATACTCAGCGAGATGATCGTTGAGGGAACGATTGTTACAGAGGGCAGCAATCGAAACCGCATTTATAAGTTGAAATCATAAGGGAAAAACTAATTCTGCCACAAAGGAGGATTGCACAATGCCGCACAATGAAAACTCTCGAGTCAAAATTCCTGCATTGGTGCATTTCACTCGTCTGGGATATAAATACATCTCTCTGAGAAAATATGAAGGAGTCATCGACGACGATACCAACATTTTGGTCGATGTTCTTTGTGATGCAATCAATCGGATCAATGCTACTTCCTTGACTACCACAGATGTCCAGAAAATTGTCAATGCTTTGAAAGCAATGCTGGAAAACGATGATTTGGGTAGGGAGTTTTATTCAGTTCTCATCAATGGATACAACGGCTTGAAACTGATTGATTTTGAAGATTTCGAAGGGACAGTCAACTCTTATCATGTGGTCACAGAGATGACGTGCAAGAATGGTTCTGATGAATTCCGCCCTGATATCACACCGCTGATCAACGGTCTTCCTCTGGCTTTTATTGAGGTAAAGAAGCCTAATAACAAGGGTGGAATCAAGGCTGAATATGACCGTATGCTGATGCGTGTTAAAAATAAAAAGTTTAGGCGCTTTATCAACTTGACACAAATTATGGTCTTTTCCAACAACAGCGAATATGATGACACCGAAGCCGTCCCTCTGGAAGGAGCATTCTACTCCACCATCAGCTATGAGAAGCTGTTTTTTAGTCATTTCCGAGAGGAAGACGAAAAGCTCCTGACTTCCGTGCCAGAGAAGGATGAGGCGGTTGAAAATTTCATTCTGACCGATAACAATCTGAGTAGCATCAAGTATAGCCCGGAGTATGTAACAAATAGTTCCCCAGTTTCGCCTACCAATAGAATTATCACTTCGCTTTTTTCGTTTGAGCGTATTCTAACTTTCTTGAAATATGCAATCGCTTATGTAGAACGGACAGATGAAAATGGTATCACCCATCTGGAAAAACATCTGATGCGGTATCCACAGTTCTTTGCTACTAAAGCAATCGAAAACAAATTGAATGCCGGGGTAAAAAACGGCATCATTTGGCATACCCAGGGCAGTGGTAAAACAGCGCTTGCCTATTACAATGTCCGTTATCTGACTGACTACTATCAGAAGCATGGAACGATTGCAAAATTCTATTTCATCGTAGACCGTCTTGACCTATTGACACAGGCAGCCAATGAGTTCCGTGCTCGTGGACTTCATGTAGAGGAAATCAATTCCAAGGAAGACTTCATCAAAAACATCCATTCCACCGGAACAGTCAACAACACCGGAAAACCTACGATCACGGTGGTCAATATTCAGAAGTTCTCCAAGGAATCCATTGCGAAACAGTCCGACTATGCAGTAAATGTACAGCGCATCTATTTCTTGGATGAAGCCCACCGCAGCTATAAACCTACCGGATCCTTCCTGGCCAATCTACTTTCCTCCGACCGAGAAGCGGTTATGATCGCATTGACTGGCACGCCACTGATTGGTACGATTTACGATGATGACGGAAAGCCGATTGCAGGCAAAAAATATGATTCCAAGTCTGTGTTCGGTAATTATATCCACAAATATTACTACAATCGCTCTATTGCTGATGGATATACTCTCAAGTTGATTCGCGAAGGCATTGAAACTACCTATAAGAAAAAGCTGCAAAAAGCATTGGAAGAAATTGAGATGCTCAAAGGCTCTCTCGATAAGAAAGAGATGTACGCGCATCCGAAATATGTTTCTGCCTTGGTCGAGTATATTACGGACGATTTCCGCAAGAGCCGTATCGCCATGAACGATGAATCCATCGGTGGTATGATCGTCTGCGATTCTTCCGAGCAGGCGCGTGCGATTTTTGAAGAGTTAAAATCCTATCCCTATTCTGCGGCATTGATTTTGCATGATGCAGACGACAAAGAGACCCGAAAAGACAACATAGATGCCTTCAAAAAAGGCACGATTGCCTTCCTCGTGGTCTACAACATGTTGCTGACCGGCTTTGATGCTCCTCGGCTGAAGAAACTCTACTTGGGACGTGTGATCAAAGACCACAATCTGTTACAGGCCTTGACCCGGGTTAACCGGCCCTACAAGAATTATCGATACGGTTATGTGGTCGATTTTGCGGATATCCGTGCGGAATTTGATAAGACCAATAAAGCATATTTCGATGAGCTTCAGGCCGAACTGGGCGATGAGTTCAAGCAGTATGATAACATCTTCAAATCCCCGGAGACAATTGAAGCAGACTTGCAGGACATTAAGGACGTACTGTTCCTGTATGATACTGGAAATGCGGAGGTGTTCTCACAGCAGATTTCTGCCATAGACGATAAACAGGATCTCATACAGCTCCGCCGTGCATTGGAACTGTATAAAGAATTGTTCAATGTTGCAAAACTGTTCGGCTATGACGAACTGGCTGACCAATTTGACCTGAACAACATCAGTGCCCTTTATAGCGAGGTCTGCAATAGGATTGCACTTATTAACCAGAAGAGGCTTCTTGAAGAAGCCCAGGATATGAGCGCTATTCTGAACCTTGCTATGGACGAAATTGAGTTCCATTTCCGCAAGGTTTCCGAGAAAGAATTGGTGATTGCTGATAAATATCAGGATACCCTCAATCGGACCCGCAAGGCCGTTCTGCACACGCTCGACCCAAAAGACCCTGAGTACATCACACTACTGGAAGAACTGCAGCGTTTGCTGGCTAAGAAGAATATCGAGGAATTGACCGCTGACGAAATGACAGCGGATATCGAAGCCTTGGAGCGCATCCGCAAGCTGGCCGAGCAAAAGAATCTTGCTGACCAGATGCTGGCTGCCAAATACGATGGCGATGTGAAATTTATGCGTACCCATAAACGCCTGCGTGAAACGCCGCCTCCCATTGCTGGGGATGTAGTACTGCATCAGGTCCTTACGCACCTGAAGCACCGGGTGGATTCCCAAGTGCTTTCCAATAGTCACTTGATGGACAATGAGCCTTACTTCATGCAGGGCATGTTCCCGATGATTAAGCAGGAGCTTGACGCCCAGCATTTGAAATACTCTGCTGCGCAAATCAAGTATATCGGCACCTGTATTTCCAACGAATACTTTACGGAAAGGAATTTTGCATCATAATGGATTCCAATATTACTCTGCAAACCAAGCAGATGATCGATAGCCTGAAGGCTGTATGTACCAATTTCGGTTTGGGCAATGCCTCCAGCGAATACAAAATCATCACTGAGGTTTTCCTTTACAAGTTTCTCAACGACAAGTTCCTTTTCGAAGCGAAGCGAGTAGAGCCTGCGCTGGCAAAGCTGTCCCCGGCAGATGCCGAAAAGCAACTCGCCCAGATGACCGATGATGACTATGAACTGTTCCTGCTTGGTTTTGGCCCGGATACTGCAAAACTGAAGCAGACTCACTTTATCTCTTACCTGTTCAACCGAAAAAATGAAGAAAATTTTCATACGGTCTTTGATGATACTCTGCTGGATATTGCTACATACAACATTGATATCTTTTCTGTCCGGACTGGCGGCCAGTCCAAGATGCGCTTGTTCAGCGGTATCTCCCAGCATGTGATTGAGGCTGAGAAGAAGGACGATTTCTGCCGTGCTATCATCGACAAGATTGCCGAATGCAGCTTCGATAGTGTGTTTGAGCAGAAGTACGATTTCTTTGCTCAAATATTCGAGTATCTGATCAAGGACTACAATAAGGATTTCGGTAAGTACGCCGAATACTATACGCCACATTCCATCGCCAGCATCATTGCAAAAATCATGGTGCCTAACGGTGTAAAGAATGTGACGGTGTATGACCCAGCCGCAGGCTCCGGCACACTGGTGCTGGCGTTGGCCCACGAAATCGGCGAAAGCAACTGCACCATCTATACCCAGGATATATCCCAGAAGTCCAACGAGTTCCTGCGCTTGAACCTGATTCTCAACAATCTCGTCCACTCGCTGCCCAATGTCGTACATGACGATACTTTGTTGCGGCCTTATCACAAAAACGCCAAAGGCGATGGGCTTGCCACGTTTGACTATATTGTCAGCAATCCGCCTTTCAATATGGATTTCTCCGACAGCCGAGATACTTTGGCAGGAGATAATCACAAGAAGCGTTTTTTCGCAGGTGTGCCGAGTATTCCCAAAAAGGACATAGAAAAAATGGCAGTCTATCTGCTGTTTATCCAGCACATTTTATACTCACTTGCCCCCAAGGGAAAAGCAGCGATTGTTGTTCCGACAGGTTTTTTGACCAAATCGGGAATTGCAAAAAAGATCCGAGAGTATTTGGTAAAAGAAAAGATGCTTCGCGGTGTAATTTCTATGCCCTCCAACATTTTTGCCACCACCGGTACCAATGTGTCCATTTTGTTCATCGACCGAGAAAACAAAGACGGAAATGTGATTCTGATGGATGCATCCAAACTGGGGACGAAAGAAAAGGTCGATGGCAAAAATCAGCGTACTGTGTTGAGCGTTGATGAGATCACGCATATCATCAAAACCTTTAATGCCGGAAAGGCTGAGGACGATTTCTGTGTAACTGTCAGCTATGCTGATATTGAGGGAAAGAAGTTCTCCTTTTCTGCCGGCCAGTATTTCGAGGTCAGGATTGAGTATGTGGAGTTGACGCCAGAAGAATTTGTGGAAAAGATGGATAACTTCACTTCTCGATTGGATGAAATGTTTGCAGAAAGCCGTCGTCTGGAAGATGAAATTAAAGTACAGTTGGGACGGGTGAAGTATGAGTAAGTGGATACACACAACTCTTAATGATATTTGCCGTTCCGACAAAGGAGCCATCATATCTGGCCCATTTGGTTCGAACATCAGTAGTAAATTTTTTGTTTTGGACGGCGTGCCTGTAATTCGCGGCAATAATCTAAGTTTGTCATTAGATAAGTTTTATGATGATGACTTTGTGTTTGTTACGGAAGAAAAGGCAGATGAACTGAATTGCTACGCCGAAGAAGGAGACCTGATTTTTACTGCTGCAGGAACTATTGGCCAAGTAGGCATTCTTGAAGCTCCTTTAAAATACAAAAAGTATGTGATTTCAAACAAGCAGCTTCGAGCTCGTATAGACACAAGAAAAGTCGATCTTCTATATGCATATTATTGGTTTGCCAGCGCTTGGATGCAGAATTATTTTATTAGAAATAATAAGGGCAGTACTGTTCCGTTGATAACACTTTCTGAATTAAAAGATGCACCTATATCATATCCGGAAGATATCACTGAACAAAAGAAAATCGCGATGGCAATAGAAGCCATATCCCGAAAGATTAACAACAACCGAAATATCTGTTTTAATCTTGAGTCTATGGCCAAAACACTCTACGACTACTGGTTTACACAGTTTGATTTCCCGAACGCAGAGGGCAAGCCCTATCGTTCCTCCGGCGGCGAGATGGTCTGGAATGACCAGCTCAAGCGAGCGATCCCGAAGGGGTGGCAGGTCTCTTCCATTGGTAGTGTCACTCGGAACTACGATTCGAAACGTGTGCCGCTGTCTCAGAACGAGCGCGATACAATGAAGGGCGGCATCCCTTATTATGGTGCAACTGGCATAATGGACTATGTCAATCGGCATATTTTTGACGGACAGTATGTGTTGATTGCCGAAGACGGATCGGTAATGGACGCGAAAGGCAATCCAATTGTTCAGATGATTTGGGGTAAAACATGGGTCAACAACCACGCTCATGTTCTACAAGGATGTAATGGATACAGCAACGAACTTCTGTATTTGCTGTTGCAACATATTCCAGTTGTAAAAATTATGACAGGTTCAATTCAGAAGAAGATTAACCAAGATAATCTGAATAGTTATAAAATTCCGCAGATTCCAGATCCGATATCTCAGGCATTCTACGAGATTGTAAAACCGATGTTTGAGAAAATTCAGTTTTTACAGGCTGAAAACGACGAACTCACAAAGCTCCGTGATTGGCTTCTCCCCGTGCTCATGAACGGACAAGCTACGGTGGAATGAAAGCAGGTGGATCCATGAGACAAAATTTTGCGCAGATTTTAAAAGATGCAAAGATAGATATTAAGGTAGAATATCAAAAACTTTATGGAATGTTATATGATCGTAGCATTCCTGTGTCAAACACAAACCGGATATCCGTTTATGATGAGCTCAGCACATATTTTATCGCTTTTTGCTTTAGAGGGACATGTCTTTCGTTAGATGAATTTAATGATTTGCATGGATTTCATTTTGAAAAAGATCCGACTAATTTCAATATTGACCATTTAATTTCGTTGTGCGAATATATTGAAAACCTACTTATAGCATACCAATGTGTTCCCCTGAGTTATCCTTATGGATATGGGAATATGCCAACAAAACTTATTGATGTTCAATTCTATCTACAGCAAATTAGCCAGGTGATTGAAAAAATCGGATATATGCAGGCGAAGCAGAATGACCTTACTATTTTTGTGGAGAAAGACCCTGCTGCAATAGCTGTTGCTGAAGGTGAATTTATTCCAGAGAGCTTGTCGTATAGGCTGATTTCCTATAACCATTATTCGATGAAAGGTAATCTGGCAGAAAAGAAAACGACTTTGCTTGATCTTGCGAATTTGCTCGAACCGCAGAGAACAAACCTCGAAAGAATTGATAAAACATTTTCCAGCGACTTATTCTATACATTCAATAATTTTCATATACGCCATAACAATATAGACCAATTGGGAACAAAGTATAAAAAACCTGTTGGCGACCTATCAGATGAACAGTTGGAGTATTGGTATGACGAGGTCTATCAGATGTGTTTGCTTGCGTTCATGCGATTGGAGCATATAGATCGAAAGAAAAAATTTGATTCGCTGAAGTCTCAAATAGAGGGAACGTAATGAAAACTTATGACGAACTGGTTTCTCTGTTTGAAGAAGCAAACCTTGCGTTCTTGCAGGCCGAACATAGCTTATTTAGAACCGAGGTCGCTGAACGGACATTGTGTGGTGCGCTGATGCTATATATCCACGATATCATCAAGGAAGATGACTCTTATTCGGGATATTACGCGGATGTGGAGTATAACAGAAATGCGGGTGGTATCAAGACCATTCGAAAAACCACCCGAGGGCAGCAAGAAGAAATAATCCCCATAAATTGTGATTTAATCCTTCACAGCAGAGGTGAGAATGTAGACCAAGACAACCTGATCGCCATTGAAATGAAAAAATCCAATGCTCCGTCAGCGAAGAAACAAAAAGACCGTGAACGGCTTATTGCCCTTACGAAAGATTCGTTTGATGATGTGTGGGCGTGGGATCATAATTTGCCAGAGCATGTGTGCCGGTATGTATTGGGCGTATATTATGAAATCAACTATAGGCAGAAGGAAATCCATATCGAGTACTATCGCCGTGGAGAATTAGTTAGATCCTATAGCAACCACTTTGTAGGTTGATTTGTGTTTTATAAATGGGGCGCTTCGATGTTAAACTATGACGAAGATTTAACTGAATTAGTAGAATCATTGATTTGCACTGGGCGGGAGGATGATTGGTGGGATTTCAAAGAATGCTACCACGAGGATAGGGCTGCTTTGCTGCATGATATCATTTGCCTTGCGAACAACCGGGCAGACCGAGATA
>OIEE01000751.1_pt1 | contig 10102 bp, 9 predicted proteins | sample 1581701 | NCBI WGS metagenome assembly OIEE01 (sample SAMN01760976, study PRJEB22395) | human gut metagenome | reverse complement strand
GTCGTACTGCGCGCCGACACCGGCAAGGGATTTCCGCTCTGCCTGTGGGATACCGAGCCGCTCAAATGTATTTTTAATGTCTTCCGGCACGTCTGACCACTTTGCCTTCATATTCGTATTTGGACGGACATAGGTCACGATATTTGCCATATCCAGTCCTTCAATCGACGGTCCCCAGTCCGGTACGGGCATTTCATTGTAAATCTGTAATGCCTGTAAACGGAAGTTCTGCATCCACACCGGGTCATTTTTTTCTTTTGATAATTTTTCTACAATCTCCGGTGTCAGACCCGCCTGCAATTTATACGCATCTTTTTCATCATCTTTGAAATCATAAACGCTTCTGTCGATGTCTTCCACATAGCTTTTTTCTTTCATTGCCTGTTACTCCCTTTCCGCTGTTTGCTGTATGCTTGATTCTCTGCTCTCCTACCTGTGCTCCTCTGCCTCGTAGCCTGCAAAACCGCTTTCATTAATCTCATCAACAAGCCCTGCACCGCCTGTCTTAATGATTTTTCCTTCAACCATAACATGTGTATAATCTACCGGAAGGGATTCTAAAATCTTCGTGCTGTGTGTGATAACCAGCAGACTGCCTTCGCTGTTTTTCTGATATTCACGGATACCGGCTGATACAGTGCGCACGGCATCAACGTCCAGTCCGGAGTCGGTTTCATCAAGAATTGCCAGCTTTGGCTTTAACATTAAGAGCTGTAAAATCTCGGCTTTCTTTTTTTCGCCGCCGGAAAATCCGACATTCAAATCACGCTCAGCGTAGGATTTATCCATATCAAGCAGTTCCATTGCCGCTTCCAGCTGCTTTTTAAACTCCCACAGACGGATTCGTTTACCGGTCTTTTGTTCTACCGCATTTCTGATAAAGGAACTGAGTGTCACCCCCGGCACTTCCAGCGGATTCTGGAAAGATAAAAAGATGCCTGCCTTTGCACGCTCATTAACCGGTTCTGCGGTGATATTTTTTCCGTCAAACCAGATTTCCCCCTGCTTTACCGTGTAGCGTGGATTGCCAAGCAGTGTATAACCCAGTGTAGATTTACCGGTTCCGTTCGGTCCCATCAGTACGTGGGTTTCTCCCGGACGAATCGTAAGGTTGACCCCGTGTAAAATTTCCTTTTCCTCTACATCTACAACTAAATCTTTTACATTCAGTAATTCTTTTTCTGACATGATTGTTCCTCCTGATTTTTATATCACCCTAATTGCAAGCTGTTTTATGTGTATTTTTGTTGTGACACAAACCTGCCTGTTTGTATCCGGCAGGGTAATATTGTATCAACTTTTTTCATTTAATCTCTGATTTTGTATCATCTGCTGTCTGGCATTCTCTGCGACTTCTTTCAGTGTCATGCTGTCAAAATATTTATCCACAAGCTCCGCCAGCCCTTTCCAGATTGGCAGTGTACAGCAATCACCTGCCCTGTCGCAGGGCACTGCATCGTCCTTTAAGCAGGATACCGGTGCAAGTGTTCCCTCCGTCAATCTCAATATTTCACTAATCCGGTAGTCTTCCGGTTTTCTTGCCAGCCGGTAACCTCCGCCGTGTCCGCTGATGCCTTCTATTAAATGTTCTTTGGACAACATTCTTGCAATGCTCTCCAGATACTTCTGTGAAATCTGCTCTTTTTCCGATATTTCTTTTAGCGGTACATATTCATCTGAGTTATGCTCCGCAAGAAATACCATAACCCGCAGGGCATACCTGCCCTTTGAAGAAATCATCATATGCCTGTTCTCCAATCCTTTGTTTTATCAAGATGATATTCCTATTTACCTACTATGTCAATAGGTGAATGTATTAAAAAAATATAACGCGGGGGAATGTGGCAAGATGTGCGGTGAAATTTTCCTAAACTGCGGGGTTTTTAGCATGAACAACATGCTTTTTCTTTGACTTTCCTTTGATAAAAAATTACAATGCTTTTATAAACTATTTTATTTATAACTTACTTATATATAAGGAATTTGCTATGAATATACTGCTTTTAGAAGACGATGCTACGGAATTGAATATACTGTATACGCTACTTCGGTCACATTGGGCACATTTTAATTACACTTGCTGTCAAAACTATACCACCGCAAAAGGGGCTTTACGCACCACTCACTATGACATTTTCATATTGGACATTCAGCTTTCTCCAGCACAAGACGAATTAAACGGAATTACATTTGCCCAATATATCCGCAGCCTGCCTCATTACAAAACTACACCGATTCTTTTTATCACTTGTACTTCCGGAAATATTCACGCATGTATTAATAACGTGCACTGCTACAGCTACCTTGAAAAACCTTATGACAAGACAGCTCTTATCTCTGCCATTCAAAGCATTCTTGATACCTTTTCCGATTTGAATACTAAACAGTATCTTTCAACCAAATTGTTAAATGATGTGACGATTCGGATTTTGTTTTCAAACATTATCTTTATTGAGGCTCATGGTCACTATTTAAATTTTATATGTTCTGATGGCAGCTTCACAAGTAATTCCCATACCTTAAATTCGATTGCAAACTTACTTCCAAATTACTTTATCCGCTGCCACAGAAAATATATTGTAAATTTAAACTATATTACCAGCTATGATAAAACAAACCTTTATATACATCTTCAAAATCACGTTATTGCTATCGGACGGCATTACAAAAAAGACTTTGAGGCTGTTTTATACGCTCAATTATAAGTCTTTCCAAAGACGTTGCAGCCCTCTAAGCTGTAGTTCATCTTTTAGCGGTAATGCCGGGGTATAAAGTTTCATATATGCGTCACCGATTACTCCTTCAAACAGAATAAACTCTGCTCTTTTTTCTTTGAGTCCTGAAGCATTCACATGCTCCTGGGATATTCCGGGATACCTTTCAATATAGTAGATTTTCTTCACACCATACTTATTGGCTAACATTGTACAATTTTCGCATGAACTCGAAGTTGTAAAAAGGCACCCTCCCTCTACAAGTTCTTTACGGCTGTCCAAAAAAGCCTTCTGTTCTGCGTGCATTGCTCTGGAATAGTCCGGATTGTTTCCATGTATCAAATTATTGTAAAGTGTTTTATAACAATATACCGGAGATAATCCGTCTAAGATACAATCCGTTTCATCTCTGTTGCAAAAATCATACTTTTGAACATATTTATAAAACATTCCTGACCTCCGTAATTCAAGGTCGCTATATGCTTCTATATTGCGACCACTCTTTAAATCACGCAGACTTCTAAATATACATGGCACTTTATTACATACCGCATCATTCCAACCTATAGATAATATATTATAATCCTTATCCGTAACAACCGCACCAACATGTCTGGATATACAGCCTGAATTTACCTTTGCATTAAATGCCGTCTGCATACACCGTTCTTCTTTAGTCGGCGGCACCAGTCCCGGATGCATAATAAGACTGACATATTTTACAACCTGATATGCCAATTCTAACTCGCTTCCCCTATTGCCCAAAATAATATCCGCACTTTGAACAGCACTTTGCGTATCCTGAAGATAAAACGGAAACAAATCTGTCAACATGCAAAATGTCCTGATTGGGTCATTTAAAATTGTGTAGTAAAAAGAAAATTCTTCTTCCATAATGCCTTCTACAGTATATTCCTCTGAATATGGCAATTTTTTTAATTTCGGACATATTATAAAATCTTCATTTTCAATCTGTACTTTTTCAAGTTTCTCATACAAATACTGTATATATGCATTGGGCTCCTTTAATGATTGTAAATATCTTAATTCTTCCTGTTCTATTTCTCCCCGACATACCGATGCCTGTTTCACTAATACCTGCACAAATTTTTTAAATCTTTTCTTAATTAATCCCGGATGTTCATACAGTTCATGATGATTTTTTTCATCAAACCGGCTGTCATCATATTCCTCTGCTTTATTCTCCAACATTGCAAACGTATAATATGCCGAATATCTGTCCTTTAAAAAGCTGAATTCATATGGATTTTTTAATGAATCAATTACAACTCTTATCGGCACAGACTTTTCCTTTGCAATTGGCGACCTGCGTATTTTAATAAATGTATTAATTCTTTTTGCAATACTGTAAAAGTAATCAAATTTTTCAACATTATCAATCCGCTCCAAACGTTGTTTCCATTGTGTAATATCCAACGTTCCAAAAAATCTGATTTCGTTTCCATATCTTTGAAACAGCGTAACATATTGTTCCAAAATTTCTTTCCGTATCTCCTCCCCTACAATCGGAAGAATATATTTTGTATACACATATAATGTAAGCTTTGTTTTTGAATTTGCCGCTGTTTCATCTTTATTTTTTAAGGCTTCTATATATTGTATTAAATCATTGTTCTTTTGTAATAAACTTTTTTCAAGTCCCTTTGTATGGCACTCATCTGCAAATAAACTAATTTCTTCTGCAATTTTTTGATTTATATTTTCAATAGTCACATCTTCACAAACACGCTTCCTGTACATTTTTAGTGCTCCGTATATTCTGTTGCAAAATGCAATATCCTCAAATAAATTTTCCTTTTCGATATCCCGGCAAAATCTCTTTAAGCTGATTGTATTTTCAAAAATATACGTAATAATTATATCCCGTGCTTTAATCAAATCAAATTTTTTCCAATGCTTTTCTGCATATTCATATATGGTTTTATGCTCCAAATCACTGATTTTATCATCTGTGCAATCTCTTGCTAACTGAATTTTATCAAAATCACTTGTCAGCACTTTTTTCATTGTTAAAAAATTATCATCCGAAACACCTGTCAACCCTATTATTATAAATTCTGAACGTTCTTCATATACTTTTTCTATGGTTCTTTGCTGTATTTTATCAACTAAATTGTCTATCATAATATATCCTCCCAAATTTAACTTCTAATTATATTTATTAATTAATCTTCTTATTAAAAAATCTGATATATTTATTATAAAGAGTGTAATTAATCCATACGTTGTTATGAATTTTTCATTGCTACTTGCCAGCTGTTCCAATGTAATCAACACTCCCAGTATGATACTGCATGTCCCATTTAAAATTTTATCCAAATTTGCTATTACATATCTAAATGTTCTATAACGTACCGGCAGAACTTTCTGTTTTTCTTCAATATATTTATTTACAATATTTATACTTTGTATTGCGGATTCTTCAAATTCATTTTGAATCAGCCTCAGATATTTTCTCTGTTTTCTCGCTAAGAATTGATTCCTTTGCACCTCGTATTCTTTTTTACTTTGTGTAATTTGAATTTGTCTCCAATTCTCCTTTTCACTATCATCCAGCACTCCCAGTAAAATGTTTTGAATGCTCTTTTTTTCGTATATATGTAACTGTCCAACTAAAACATATAATTCATCAATTTTTCTCTTTTTTAGTAGTGAAACATTCTGTTCAACGGTTGCATCTAAGATATCTAATCTTCCTGCCACATTATCCGATTTTTTCACAGTTGGTAAATTCAAATATTCAAACTCAAGTGTTACAAAGGAATTGTAAACTTTATTTCCGTACACCATTTTTTCAATAGAAAATTTTAATCGTTTATTCGTCGGATTATTTAGGGATATCAGTAACTGCCCTTCCCAATTAGGGTCTAATGTTGTCGATACATGACCAAAACCTTGGGATACCACTTTTACCTTGGAATAAAATGCTCCTGACAATCTGTTAGAAACGGCGATGGACTCTCTTGTTCTTACCAAAACCGTATCATTTTTATCAACCATAACATATGTTTCATCTTCTGTTCTGACGATTGTAAGCAGTTTCTTTTTCTTTGTAGAATAAAAAAAATATGTCGGTGTAAGATTGTACCCGGAGGGCTGTAATTGTTTTTCGTTATATGGTGCTATAAAAATATCTCCCGATTGAATAGCTTCTTCAATATTATAATTTGACAATTTACCTCCGCTCTGGTAATAATATTCATCTTCCATTTTTTCACCTTCTTTACTGTATGACACATATACTGACTTTTAATCTATCTATACAATAGCAATTCCGTATAACAAATTCTATATACTTTTCCCAAACGACATTTTTCGACACACAGGCAACGTTTTTTATAAAAAATAACGCAGGAATGTCCCATATTGAACATTTCCTGCGTTATATTACTCAACTATCCGTATTTATGCTTTATGCTTCTTTATTTATTCTCACACCGTCCGCTTCCCGAACATTAACAGATACTCCTGCGCCTTCTGCAATGAAATACTCAGCTTCTTTTGTAACCGTTCCAGTATATCCTGTTCTGACAGTCCGAACTCGTAACCTGTTTCAATGATTTCCTCAGCTCGTCCCTCGGCAATTCCAGTTTCCTTTATTCCCTGACTCAGATTGCACATCACATCCACCTCCTGCTCTATGTTTTGCTCTATCGGTATGTCGTATTCTTCTTTTATGATATTCAGTCTTTGACCTGCTGTCAATCCCTGTGCAAACAGTGCTCCCAGCAGGCGGTGCAGTTCATACTGCACTCCCTTCCCCGGCAGTTCCTTTGCCAGCCCTATCATAACGATATTAAATAAATCCAGATTTCCACGCCAGTCATGATATCCAACCAAATCATCTTTTACCAGATGGATATGGCTCAGGCTGTTTTCCTCCATGTTCATACACACCCAGATGGAATACACTCTTTTGATATCATCATACTCCGTGTTTTCAAAATCCCGTTCCTTCTGTGATGAAATCAGGCGGCTTACGTAAAATACTGCCCTGTTTAAAATTCCATACCTCTGCGGCTCATCTTTCTGTGCTTCAACATTAATAATAATCTGGGAAAGTCCATCTTTCATCCGCACATAAAATACTATATCAAACCGCACCAACCCCTCGGCATGTTCCTAATTCTCTGTATTTAATCCTGTAATTCGCTGACCAGATTTCACTTTCACTTTCCTGCCAATATTTTGTTTTACTTCTCCTGCTGCTTTCAGCTCCACCTCTGCCCTCATCGCTTCCTGATTCGTCAGCCCCGGCTCTAATGGTATCCTGCTGATATACGGCTCTCCCTCGATTAAGGTTTCCACATATCTTGGATTCATTCCCTTAAATTCATCTACCGTTCTTACCAGTATCTGCGCCAGTATGCTTTTCTGTCCCAGCAGTCTTTTGGCACTTTCATCATACTGCGTTCCCTGATCTGCTGCCGTTACTGCATTATATACCTCTGTATGCATTGCACCCCTCCTTTGCAAATCCATTCACAAAAATATTTTCCTTTTAAATACATTATATATTTATCTTAGCATAATACCATTTATATATATTTGCAATATGATTTTTATTAATTATATATAAAGTCAGGGGCAAAAGATATTCTGCCCCTGACTGATATTTGCGGAATACTGCATCTCTGTGCTAATCCGCTATAAACTATTCTTTTTTACCGTGCCAGCGTAAAGCTGAATCTACCATCGGTCTCATCATATTCCTTTACATACAGCCGGTAAACCCCTGCCACTGTGTCATAATCATAACACAAGGCATTTCCTGTAGCTACATTTGTAAATAAATAACTCTGGGTCGTTCCAATCCGTGTAATATACCACTTATTGTACTCATTTTCAGCATTATAATCCTGCATAACCACCGTTTCTTTATCTGATGCAACCGCAATGCAGTAACCCTGATCCCCGTACTCTATCATATACTGGTCTTCTCCCGTATAACGGACTCCAAACACCTGATTTGCCCAGTCAACGTCCCGTGTCAGCTGTACCTGCGTTCCAACCACACCAGAACCACCGTAAATATCCATTCTATAGGTCTGCATATCGTTTGGACGAATCACATAACAGCCATCCCGTACAAGAATACCGTCCGTATGTAAATCCACCATACCCAATACGATCAGAAGAATTACAACCGCCGTTGCCGCGCAGCCTGCAAGCTTTATCCAATACTTTTTCATCAGTTCTGCCCCCTTTCGGTTTTCCTCTGCATCTTCATGCTGCTAAAAAGCATAAACCAAATCGGACAAAATGCAATATCTATCAGATGATGCTCTGAAATACCAAACAACAGCATAATAAGCAATGCCACAATCATTGCATCTTTCCTACAATCAACCGCTTTATTAAAGCATAGATAAAAATATAAGTAATCACGGATAAAAATACCCATCCGTACTTAATCGCAATTCGGATAAATGAATTATCCAAGAAGAAATAATATCCAAGCGTTGCCTGATTTTCTTCGACAAATGAGCCGAACGCGGTGATTCCGTACTGGGCTAAGCCCTGATAGCCCAAAGAAAACCGCTGAGAAAAAATTGTATCAAGCTTCTGATATAAAGCACTTGACGGGTCATAAAATGTAACTGCCATCACACAGCCCACAACAAACAGCAGCATTAAAATACTGCCCGCCTTTAAAGCTTTGTACTTTGATAACTGAATATTACACAGCCCCAGTACTTTTACAACAAGTAACAGCAGACACATCACCATGGCACAGATAAAGTCATTTCTTGCAAATGTCTTTCCATATACCCAGTAACTTACTACGCCCATCAGCGTAATCTCAAAAAAGGTGAGCTTCTTTTCCCGCAGGGCAGCATATACCAGCATGATAAAGAGCATGTGTGCTGCCATATCTGTCGGATAGTTAATACCCAGTGAATGTCTTATTCCTCGATCCGACTGTATTACAATATCTGCAATAATTCCGGTTGTTGCCGCATAGTATGCAATTCCCTGAATAACTACCGCTACACACAGATAGACATAGGCTATTCTTTTCCACGGTACATTTTTAGCTCCGACTAAAAGAAGTGCAAAATCAATCACTGCATTATCTTTCACAACATACGTTACAATCCCGGCGCTCACAAGTATCAGCACCATAAAAACAGGTTCTAATACGGTACTATACTGCTTCTGCCATACTACAAGTGCAATACTTACCAGTACATATGCCATCAATGCATATCTTAATCCTAAATACAACGCATAGGGATACTTATACTCCAATACCGTTGAATACAAATAATACCGTATTGTTATTCCAGCAAATAAAATCAAGTAAATATAACTCATATATTTACAAATTTCATCTGCTACAGATTGATTACTTTTCATCTCATGTTCTCCAAGTTTCATTATAAGTTTCTTATTCTACCGTTACACTTTTTGCCAGGTTTCGTGGCTTATCCACATCCAGTCCCTTTGCTACAGATACATAATATCCAAGCATCTGCAATGGGACAACTGCCAGACTTGCCATAAAATGTACATCTGTCTTTGGCACATATACTGTAAACTCCGCCGTGTCTTCGACTGTATAATTACCGTATGTGGTAAGTCCCATAAGATATGCCCCACGGCTCTTACATTCAACCATATTACTGATAGTCTTTTCATACAATTCATCCTGCGTAAGCACACCAATCACTAATGTACCATCCTCAATCAGACTAATTGTACCATGCTTTAATTCCCCGGCAGCATATGCCTCTGAATGAATATAGCTAATTTCCTTTAATTTCAGGCTTCCTTCCAGACTTACTGCATAATCAATACCACGTCCGATAAAAAATACATCTTTTGCCGCCGCCTGTTTAGCTGCAAATTTCTGTATTTCCTCCTGGTTATCAATCACTTCCTGAATTTTATCCGGTAATGTATCCAACTCTTTTATTAATTTTTCATATTCCGGCATTTCGATTTCATTGCGTTCTTTTGCAAACTGCAATGCCAGCGTATATACAGCAATCAACTGGGCACTGTACGCCTTTGTTGTTGCCACTGATATTTCCGGTCCTGCCAATGTATAAAATACATTGTCCGCTTCCCTTGCAATAGAAGAACCTACTACATTTACTATTGCAAGTGTCTTTACCTGTCTGTTTTTTGCCTCTCTTAAAGCTGCCAGCGTATCTGCGGTTTCTCCGGACTGACTGATTAAAATAACCAGTCCATTCTTGTCTAATAATGGTTTTCTGTAGCGGAATTCGGATGCCAGTTCTACTCTCACCGGAATCTTTGCCGAATCTTCAATGACATACTGCGCAACCATTCCAACATGCCATGCCGAACCACATGCTACAATATAAATCTGACTAATTGACTGAATATCCTCTTTTGTC
>OIEE01000747.1_pt1 | contig 10127 bp, 7 predicted proteins | sample 1581701 | NCBI WGS metagenome assembly OIEE01 (sample SAMN01760976, study PRJEB22395) | human gut metagenome | reverse complement strand
GCTGTCCCCTCCGGCAATACACCGACTGCCCGTGTAATGATATTTTTATCCGGATGATCTTTCGCATCTTCTTTTCTCACTTCACCTAAACGAACCATTTCCTCAACCAGAGAATGATCCCTTGTAATCTGTGTAATTTCATTTCCTAAAATATATAACCGGCTGTCTCCGACATTGGCAACCCGTAAAATATTATCATACACGGTTGCCGCTACCAATGTCGTTCCCATTCCTTCATAATTCTCTGATTCCGCTGCCTTTTGTAATAACCTGCGGTTGACCTGTGTTACGGCATTGTTAATAATCGAAACCGGGTCTTTTAGCGTTGAATCCTGCACAAGCGATACAAATGTTTCTACTGTATATCTTGATGCCATGTCCCCCGCCTTATGTCCTCCCATTCCGTCTGCTACTAGAAACAGATTCGGCAGACTGCCGGTTTCAGTCAGCGAATAATAAACGTAGTCCTGATTGACACTTCTCTCCCGTCCTACATCCGTAACTGCCTGAACCTTCATCATTTCCTCCATTCCGCTGTAATTCATTATTGTTGTGATTCCATATAGCTCTTTCTTAATTGTCCACAGGCACCATCAATATCTCTGCCCATTTCCCTTCTTATTGTAACATTTATTCCGTTTCTTTCAAGCTTATTTTTAAAAGCCGCTATTGCCTGCTTTTCGGACTGCCTGTAATCGCGTTCCTTAATCGGATTGACCGGAATCAGATTCACATGGCAGTTCATGCCATGTAAAAGTCCGGACAACTGTTCTGCGCACTCCTGTGTGTCGTTGACACCTTTGACAAGACTGTACTCAAAAGAAATGCGTCTTCCAGTCTGTTTTAAATAATACCGGCAAGCTTCCATAATCTGCTCAATTGAATATTTATTGGCAATCGGCATCATGGTCTTTCTTAATTCATCATTCGGTGCATGAAGGGAGATTGCCAGCGTAATCTGTAACTGCAGGTCTGCAAGTTCCCGTATCTTATCCACCAGTCCACAGGTCGATACCGTTATATTTCTTGCGCTGATATGTAGCCCCTTGTCTGAATTGATTAATTTTAAAAACTGTACCACATTTTGAAAATTATCCATCGGTTCTCCCGAACCCATAATGACAATGTTGTCAACCCGCTCCCCGGAAATCGTCTGGATCCGGTATATCTGGTCTAACATTTCCGACGGTGCCAGATTACGCACCATGCCGTCCAGTGTCGATGCACAGAAGCGGCAGCCCATGCGGCAGCCCACCTGCGTGGACACGCACACGGTATTGCCGTAGTGGTAACGCATGACAACGGTCTCGATGCAGTTGCCGTCAGCCATGCGCAGCAGATACTTCACAGTACCGTCTTTAGCCTCCTGACGGCGCTCGATCTGCGGTGCAGCGATATAAAAGGTTTCTTCCAGCTTTGCCAGCAGGGTCTTGGGCTGGTCGGTCATGGCAGAAAACTCGGTGACCAGCTTCTGGTGCACCCAGTGGAAGATCTGCTTTGCCCGGAAACCCGGCTGCCCCAGAGCTTTCAGTTCAGCAGTCAATTCTGCCAGCGTCAAAGAAGAAATACAGCGTTTTTGTTCCATTCTGTTCTCCTATAAGAGGATACGACCCACAAAGGTCGTGCTTATTGCGTTGCGGCGGCTTTTTGCAGCACGCACAGGAAAAAACCGTCCATGCCGGTGCGGGTGGGCACCGAAAGGCAACCATGCTCCCCTGCCGTCATTCCGGCGGGCAGCGGCACCTCCGGCGCGCAGACCGCAAATTCCGGGTGGCGCTGCAAAAAGGCTGCGATCTGCTGCTGATTTTCTGCCGGGTCGATGGTGCAGGTGGAGTAGACCAGCCGTCCGCCCGCCTTGAGCAGCGCCGCAGCGGTATCCAGAATTGCCGCCTGTGTGGCAAGCAGTTCTGCCTGCCGGTCAGCTTCCAGCTTTTTATAGCGCAGATCCGGCTTTTTTGCCAGAATGCCCAAGCCGCTGCAAGGCACATCCGTCAGGATACGGTCTGCCATGGGCAGTGCGGGGTTCGGTTTGGTGGCATCGTTACAAAGGGTATGCACCCCGGTAAAGCCCATGCGGTCTACCGCAGTGCGGATCAGCCCCACACGGTTCTCTGCTGCATCGCAGCTGTACAGCTCTCCTGTGCCCTGCATCTGCTCGGCCAGCAGAATGGTCTTGCCGCCGGGGGCTGCGCACAGGTCCAGCACCGTCTCGCCGGGGGCTGCGCACACGCAAAGGGCTGCCAGCTGGCTGGCCTGTCCCTCCACATGGTAGTAGCCCTGTCGGAACAGTTCGTTGTCTGCCGGACTGCCGGCAAATCGTGCCAGCACGCTGCCGGGCACGATGCCCTGCCGTACCTCTGCTGCGCCCTGCTCTATAAGCAGCGCGCACAGCTGTGCAGCGCTGGCCTTGAGGGGGTTTGCACGCAGACTGGTCAAACCGCCATCGGCCTGATAGGTCAGGATGCCCAGTGCTTCATCCGGGTAATTTTTGTGGAGGAATTCCGCCACATCCCGCCCGGCAGAGCCTAAAACCATCAGGCGCTGGATCTCGTCCGTAAAAACGGCAGCGTCCAGATCATAGCCGCAGGCCTTGCGCAGCACGGCATTGACAAGGCCGGATGCGCTGGATTTTTTAAAGGTGCGGGTCAGCTTGACTGCCTCGTTCACCGCAGCAGAGACAGGAACCTGCATATAGCGAGCCTGTGCCAGTGCAGCGCGTAAGATTTCCCGCACGGGTGCATCCAGCTTTGCCAGACCCTTGGGCAGAAACTGCTCCAGAATATAGTCCAGCGTGCCGCGATGCTCCAGCACGGTGTAGAAAATGGCACTTGCAAAAGCCTTATCCCGGCCTTCCAGATTCTGGCGCTTGATTTCTGCGTCCAGCACCAGATTGGAAAAGCCGTCCTGCTCCTGCCGTACCAGTGCGGCAACTGCTGCCGCACGCGGATTTGCGGCCATCAGAGGCTATCCCCCGTTTTCAGGCGCAGACCCGCTGCAAAGGCAGTGCCGTCCATGGGCTTTTTCCCCTCTGGCACGACTTCCAGCAGTTGGATGGCACCCTCGCCGCAGGCTACGGTCAGGGGCTTTGTGGCCAGCACCGTGCCGGGGGCTTCGCCATGAGCGGCGGCCACGCGGCTGGACATCACCTTGAGCTTTTTGCCGCCGGAGGTGATGAACCATGCACCCGGCCAAGGGTTCATGCCGCGCACCCAGTTGTGGATATGGACGGCAGTGTCGGTCAGGTGGAACTCTGCCATCTCCTTGTTCAGCATGGGGGCAAGGGTAGCGTTCTCGTGCTGTTGCGGCACAGCCGTCAGGGTGCCTGCTGCGATCTGGGGAATCGTTTCACACAGAGCTTCGGCACCCACAGCGGTAACGCGGTCGAACAGTTCACCGCTGGTCTCCTCGGGGTCGATGACGATCTTTTTGCAGTACAGCACATCACCGGTATCCAGACCTTCGTCCATCTGCATGATGGAAACGCCGGTCTCGGCGTCACCGTTCAGCACAGACCACTGCACCGGAGCGCTGCCGCGATATTTCGGCAGCAGCGAAACGTGCAGGTTGATGCAGCCATAGTGGGGCATTTCCAGCACGGACTTCGGCAGAATGCAGCCATAGGCCACCACTACGATCAGTTCCGGGGCAAGGGCGCGGATATTTTCATCCTCGCTGCCGTCCCGCAGGGTGCGGGGCTGGAACACGGGGGTCCCATGCTCCAGAGCAACTTCCTTGACCGGGGGCGCGGTGAGCACCTGCTTGCGGCCCACCGGCTTATCCCGCCGGGTGTACACGGCACAGATATCATGCCCGGCAGCATACAGGGCTTTCAGGCACTCGGCAGCAATATCCGGCGTGCCCATGAACAAAATGCGCATTACTTGTTTCCTTTCGCTTCGCGGGCAGCTTTTTTGCCCTCTTCGGTATCCTCATAGAAATACTCGCTGGACTGCATGATGGTAATGCCGTCCAGATGGTCGTTCTCGTGCTGGATGCAGCGGCCCAGCAGGCCGTCGGCTTCCAGCTCGAACCATTCGCCGTTGCGGTCCTGCGCACGCACCTTGACGGCAACCGGGCGGGTCACAGCGCCGTTGTGCCCCGGGAAGGACAGGCAGCCCTCGTAGGCCGTCTCTTCCTCCTCAGAAACAGCAAGGATCTCGGGGTTGACAAAATCAATGAACTTGTACTCGTAATCCTCGGGGATCTCCTCCGGGGCATCGGTGGTGTCCCACACCACGAACAGGCGGCGCATCATGCCCACCTGCGGACCGGCCAGACCTACGCCGTCGGCGGCGATCATAGTCTCGCGCATATCGTCCAGCAGGGTGGCCAGACGGTCGTCAAAATTGGTCACAGGGCGGCAGACCTTGTTCAGGATGGGGTCGCCTTCTTTAACAATATTACGGATAGCCATAATGGTACCTCCAGTTTTATCAGATGTCTCCGTCCGAGTGCAGGTCTACCACGACCGATGCACGGGACGGCAGTTTTTCTTTTTCATACAGTGCCAGCGTGCTGCGCACAAGGTCGCGGAAACGGCGGTCGTTGCGGCACTTGACGGTAAGCTTATAGCGGTAGGTGTCGTTGATCTTTTCAATGCTGCCGGGCGTAGGACCCAGAATGCGCAGGGGCAGATCCGGCTGCTTGGCCGCCTGCTGCCCTAAAAGCGCCGAGAAACGGGCAGCGGCACGCGCCACCTCGTTCTCCTTTGCACCGGCAAAGCCGATGATGCACAGCCCGCAGAAGGGCGGATACAAGCCAAGCTTGCGGTAGGCGATCTCCTGCTCGTAGAAGGCGTCGTAATCCTGCGCGGCGGCAAGGGTGAGCACCGGGTTGTCCGGGTCGGTGGTCTGGATGATGGCAAAGCCGGGCTCTTTTGCGCGGCCGCTGCGTCCCACCACCTGTGTAATCAGGCTGAACACGTTCTCGTATGCCCGGAAACCCTGTGCGAACAGCAGCGAATCAATGCCCAGCACGCCCACAAGGGTCACATCCTCGAAATCCAGACCCTTCGCCACCATCTGGGTGCCCACCATGATGTCATATTCATGCCGGGCAAACTTTGCCAGCAGCTTTTCGTGGGCATCCTTTGCGGCAGTGGAATCCTGATCCATGCGCAGCACCCGCGCATCCGGGAACAGCTTTGCCAGCTCTTCCTCGGCTTTCTGGGTGCCGAAGCCCCGGTACTGCAGCTTGCCGCCGCAGGCGGGGCAGACGGTGGGCGGTTCCATCTGGCTGCCGCAGTAGTGGCACAATACCTTGTGCGCCGCTTTGTGGTACACCATCGGCACGCTGCACTTTGTGCACTTGAGCACCTCGCGGCAGTCCTCGCACTGAGCCACGGTCTGGTAACCCCGGCGGTTGAGCAGAAGAATGGTCTGCTTGCCTGCCTCAAGGTTGTGCCGGATGGCATCCTCCATGGCAAGGCTGATCTCCCGGGGGTTGCCCGCAGCCAGCTCTGCCCGCATATCCACGATCTGCACACTGGGCAGCGGGTTGCCGCCGTAGCGCTGGGTCAGCCGCACCAGCTGGGTGCGGCCATGCTGGGCCGCGTAAAAGCTCTCGGTGCTGGGGGTGGCGCTTGCCAGCAGAAGCAATGCACCGTTTTCCGCCGCGCGCTGCCGGGCCACCTCGTGGGCAGAATAGCGGGGCGCGGATTCCGAGCGGTAGGTGTGCTCCTGCTCCTCGTCAATGATGATAAGGCCGATGTTTTCCAACGGCGAAAACACTGCGCTGCGGGTGCCGACCACGATATCTGCACCGCCGTCCTGGATCATCTGCCACTGCAAAAGGCGTTCGGTGTGGTTGAGGGCAGAGTGCTGCACCGCCACCCGGCGGCCAAACTGACTCTTGAGCCGCAGGATCATCTGCGGGGTCAGGCTGATCTCCGGCACCAGCACCAGCGCCTTGCGGGCACCGCTGACGGTGCTGGCATCTGCCAGCCGGGCAAGTTCGGCATTCAGCGCCTCGATCTCTGCCGCCAGCTTTTCGCCCTCCGCTTCCATGGTCTTTGCCACGGCCCGGTGACGCTGCAAGGCGGCCTGTGCCTCGGTGCTGTCCTGTTCCCCGGCGCTGATCTCTTCCTGCAGGGATGCGGCGCTCTCCTCGTTGCGGAGGATGTCGTTTTCCAGCACAGCGATACGGCTTTCCGACCCGCTGATCTGCTCGGTGATGCTGCGGATATCCCCATTCAGGCGCTCGACAGCAACCGTCAGCTGCTGTGCCTGCATACGGATCTCCTCAGCCTCCTGCTCGGCGGCCTTGGTCTCCCGGTCAAAACGCTCGTAGTCGGTCTGGGCGGTCTCGTAGTCCCGCACCTGCTGGCGCACAGCCTCCCGGGCGCGGTGCACCCCATCGGTCCACAGGGTCACTTCCAGCGTTTTGCGCTGGGCGCTCAGTTCCAGAAACTTCTGCGCCTTGGCGCTTTCTTTTTCCAGCGGGCCCACCCGGCTTTCCAGCTCGCCAAGGATATCCCGCAGGCGCTCCAAGTTCTCGCCCGCTGCGGCCAGACGGCGCTCGGCTTCGGTCTTGCGGTAGCGGTACTTGGCAATGCCGCAGGCTTCCTCAAAGATCTCGCGGCGCTCACTGCTTTTTGCGGCCACGATCTCCGCAATGCGGCCCTGCCCGATCACCGAGTAGCCGTCGCGGCCAATGCCGGTATCCAGCAAAAGTTCGTACACATCCTTCAACCGGCACACCTGCCCGTTGATGGTATACTCGCTGTCGCCGGAGCGGTAGTATTTGCGTCCGATGGTCACCTCGTCCGCGTCCACATCCAGCGTGTGAGCAGCGTTGTCCAGCGTCAGCCGCACCTGCGCAAAGCCCATGGGGCTGCGCTTGCGGGTGCCGCCAAAGATGACGTCCTCCATTTTGCCGGCGGCACGCAGCTGGCGGGAACTGGTCTCGCCCAGCACCCAGCGCACTGCGTCCGAAAGGTTGGACTTGCCGGAGCCGTTGGGGCCCACCACGCCGGTGACGCCGGTATCAAAACTGATCTTTACCTTATCGGGAAAACTTTTAAAGCCCTGGATCTCCAGTTCCTTGAATACCATTTACTTTTCCTTTATCACGCCCAGCAGCTTGAGCGCTTCTTTTGCGGCGCACTGCTCAGCGGCCTTTTTGCTGCGGCCTTCGCCACGGGCCACGCGGTCAGAGTTGAACCGCACCGCCACCACGAAATGCTTGTCGTGATCCGGGCCGGACTCGCTTTCCACCACATAACTCAGGCGCTCTTCCGGGTTCTGCTGCACGATCTCCTGCAAACGGGTCTTGTAGTCCGCCTCAGCGTGCTTGCCCTCGGTGATGAAGGGCAGGATGAACTTGCGCGCCACCTCCATGCCGCCGTCCAGATACAGGGCGGCGATGACGGCCTCAAAGGCATCGGACACCACGCTGGGGCGGGTGCGTCCGCCGCAACGCTCCTCGCCGCGGCCAAGGCGCAGATACTCACCAAGGTCGATCTCCTGCGCAAACTGGAACAGTGCACTCTCGCTGACAAGGCTGGCGCGGATGCGGGTCAGGTCGCCCTCCGGGCGGTCGGCGTAGGCGTGGAACAGGTAGTCTGCGGATACGATCTGCAACACGCTGTCGCCCAGAAACTCCAGCCGCTCGTTATGCTTGACCGGGGTGCGGCTCTCGTTGGCATAGCTGGTGTGGGTAAGCGCGATTTCCAGCAGTTCCGGGTTTTTGAATTTGTAACCGATGATAGTTTCCAACTGATGGCTCATGGTCGTTTTTACTCCCTTTTATTCCTCAGTTTTCTGTGCCGCAGCCAGCTCGTCCAGCGCAGACTGCATGGTGCCGCACAGATCGTTCTCCACGCAGATCTTTGCCTGACGGATGGCGTTCTTGATGCCCTTGGCCTTGGAAGAGCCGTGGGCCTTGATGACCGGCTGCTTGGCCCCCAGGAAGGGTGCGCCGCCGTACTCCTCGCTGTCCATCTGGTGCTTCAGGTCGGTAACGCCGCCCTTGAGCAGCAGGTAAGCCAGCTTGCCGCCAAGGTTTGCAAGGAACATCTGCTTGAGCATACCCAGCAGCATCTTTGCCACGCCCTCGGTCAGCTTGAGGATGACGTTGCCGGTAAAGCCGTCGCAGACCACCACGTCCACCTCGCCGTTGGGCACGTCACGCGGCTCGATATTGCCCACAAAGCGGATGCCGGGGGTGGTCTTGAGCAGCTGGTGGGCGTCCCGCAGCACGGGAGTGCCCTTGCTCTCCTCGGCACCGTTGTTGGCCAGTGCTACACTGGGGTTTTTACGTCCCTCTACTTTGTTCACATAGCAGCTGCCCATGACCGCAAAGGCGGCCAGCATCTCCGGGCGGCACTCCACGTTGGCACCGCAGTCCAGCAGCAGATAAGCCTGCTTTTTGGCGGGCACCATGGTAGCCAGAGCCGGGCGCTTGATGCCCTTGAGGGTGCGCACGATCAGGCTTGCGCCCACATGCAGCGCACCGGTGCTGCCGGCGGAAACAAAGGCATCACCCTTGCCGTCTTTCAGCATGTTCAAGCCCACCACGATGGAGGAATCCTTCTTCTGGCGGATGGCACGGGCAGGCTCATCGCACATATCGATGACCTCGGTGCAGTTCACCAGCTCAATGCCATCCAGCGGGATGCTGTTCTCCTGTGCGGTCCTGCGCACCAGCGCTTCGTCGCCCACACCGACGACGGTGATGCCGTACTCTTTCACGGCCTGTGCGACACCCTCCAGCACAGCCAGAGGGGCGTTGTCGCCGCCCATCATGTCCACGATAATCTTCATAGCTTTTCTCCCTTCTTAAAGAGAAGTTTCATCCAGCCAGTGCTGGAAGCTGGCAACAGCGCGCTCAGCCTGTGCCATGTAACGCAGCCGCTTGTCCCGGGGACGGGTCTCGGCGGGCAGCGGCGGCAGGATGCCCATGTTTGCGCCCATGGGCTGGAAGTTCTTGTTCTCGGTGGTCAGATACTGCACCAGCGCACCGCACATGGTATCGGCGGGCGGCGGGGGCAGCTGTCTGCCCTCCAAGCGGGCGTAGAGATTGCGTGCTGCCAGCAGACCGCAGGCGGCGCTTTCCATATAGCCCTCAAAGCCGGTGATCTGCCCCGCAAAAAACACGTTGGGATGTGTTTTCAGGCACAGCTGGGCGCTGAGCACCCGGGGCGCATCCAGAAAGGTGTTGCGGTGCATCACGCCGTAGCGCACAAACTCCGCATTTTCCAGCCCGGGGATCATGCTGAACACCCGCTTCTGTTCACCCCATTTGAGGTTTGTCTGGAAGCCCACGATGTTATACAGGGTGCGCTCCTTATTTTCTGCGCGCAGCTGCACATTTGCCCAAGGACGGTGGCCGGTGTTCGGGTCTACCAGACCCACCGGGCGCAGCGGGCCGAACCGCATGGTATCGGCACCCCGGGCAGCCATGATCTCAATGGGCATACAGCCCTCGTACACGGTGACGGTATCGGCCTTTTTGCCGTGGGCGTCCGGGTCGGGCTGAGCAGACTGCTCGGCCCCGGTGTCAAAGTCGTGCAGCGGGGCGCGCTCGGCAGACGCGAGAGCCGCGTGGAATTTCTCGTACTCTTCCTTGTTGAAAGGGCAGTTCAGGTAGTCGGCCTCGCCCCGGTCATAGCGGGAGGCGGCAAACACCTTGTTGTAGTCCAGACTTTCGGCGGTGACGATGGGGGCAACGGCATCGTAGAAGTGCAGCCGCTCGTCCCCGGTCAGGCGTCCGATCTCATCGGCCAGCGCGCCGTCGGTCAGCGGGCCGGTGGCTACCAGAATGGGAGCGCTCTCATCGATGGTTTCCACCTGCTCCCGGTGGACGGTGATATTCTCACACTGCTCCACCATGCGGGTGACAGCGGCGCTGAAGGCATCGCGGTCCACCGCCAGCGCGCCGCCAGCCTCCACCCGGGCGGCATCGGCGCATTGCAGGATCAAGCTGTCCAGCCGCCGCAGCTCCTCCTTTAAAAGACCCACGGCGTTTTCCAGACCCGCGCCCCGGAGGGAGTTGGAGCAGCATAGCTCCGCAAAGTATTCCGTTGTGTGGGCGGGGGTCATTTTCTCCGGCTTCATCTCGTGAAGCTCTACCTGAATTCCCCGCTGGGCCAGCTGCCAGGCGCATTCGCTGCCGGCAAGGCCCGCGCC
>OIEE01000745.1_pt1 | contig 10135 bp, 9 predicted proteins | sample 1581701 | NCBI WGS metagenome assembly OIEE01 (sample SAMN01760976, study PRJEB22395) | human gut metagenome | reverse complement strand
TGGCCGAGTGAAGAGGGACATCCGCAGGCGTTGGAGATGCTTCATAGTAAGGAAATAGATATGGTAGTCAATATACCGAAGAACTTGACTGCCGGAGAATTAAGTAATGGGTATAAAATCCGTCGTGCCGCCATCGATTTAAATATTCCGTTGATTACGAACGCTCGTCTGGCTAGTGCATTTATCAATGCCTTCTGTACGATGAGTGTGGATGATATAGCTATCAAGAGCTGGGCAGAATATAAATAAGATGATTATATTCTATTGAAATGAAAAGACAAAGGTCGTTCTTATTATTCGAGAGCGGCCTTTGTCTATTATTGTAGAAATACAATTATTCGATTATTCAGTTGGAAAATTAAATACTCTTGGTCTTTATTTGCTGTTTTGGACATTTTAATGTAACTTGCGCGCTTATTTAAATAATATTTTTTTTACAGGAGGATGATAGGTATGGATAATCATGTTGTAATAATGGCTGGTGGCATAGGGAGCCGTTTCTGGCCGATGAGCACTCCGGAATGTCCTAAACAATTTATTGATGTAATGGGATGTGGCCGGTCACTGATTCAATTGACGGCAGACCGTTTTGATGGTGTTTGCCCCAGGGAAAATATGTGGGTGGTAACTTCTGAAAAATACATTGATATTGTTCGGGAGCAGTTGCCGGAAATTCCGGAAAGTAATATTTTAGCGGAACCCTGTGCACGAAATACTGCGCCTTGTATCGCGTTTGCTTGCTGGAAAATCAAAAAGAAGCATCCCCGTGCTAACATTGTAGTAACTCCTTCGGATGCATTAGTCATCGATACGGGCGAGTTCCGTAGAGTGATGGAGAAAGCACTTCGTTTTACGGATGATAGCAGTGCTATTGTCACAATAGGTATTCGGCCGACTCGTCCGGAGACAGGCTACGGATATATTGCTGCTGCCAACCAGCTTCAAACAGACAAAGAAATTTATACAGTAGACGCATTCAAGGAAAAACCCGATAAAGAGACAGCAGAAAAGTATTTGGCGGAAGGTAATTTCTTCTGGAATGCGGGAATCTTTGTGTGGAACGTGCGTACTATCACTTCCGTGATGCGTGTATATGCTCCGGGTATCGCACAGATTTTTGACCGTATTTTCCCGGATTTCTATACGGAAAAAGAAAATGAAACAATCAAAAAGTTGTTCCCGACTTGCGAAAGTATTTCTATCGACTATGCGGTGATGGAAAAAGCGGAGGCAATTTACGTGTTACCGGCTTCTTTCGGCTGGTCGGACTTAGGTACATGGGGAGCACTTCGCGGTCTTTTACCACAGGATAAATCGGGAAATGCTACGGTAGGAACCGATATACGTTTGTATGACAGTAAGAACTGTATTGTGCATGCCAGCGAAGAAAAACGAGTTGTTGTTCAAGGACTGGATGGATATATCATCGCAGAGAAAGATAATACATTACTGATTTGTAAACTGGAAGAGGAACAACGGATTAAAGAGTTCTCGAAATAAAGATTATTTCGTTTGCTGATATTCGTGTGGTGTCATTCCTGTCATTCGTTTAAAGAACTTCGAGAAAAAAGAAGGATTAGGGAAATTTAATTCATCAGAAACTTGATAAACGAGCAGATTGCTATGTTTTAGCAATACTTTTGCTTCTAGTATAATGGACTGGTTTATCCAGTCCATTACTGTTTGTTGACTGGCCTGCCGGATAACTGTATTCAGATAACGCGGAGTGAGACATAGCTTATCCGCATAGAAGTTCACGTTACGCTCTTTCTTGCTGTGTGTGTTGACAAGAGAGATGAAGCGTTGGAAAATCTCTTCCTGTCTTGTCAACTGTGCAGGATTCTGCTCAATGCTGTTTTGAGCGATATATTCTAAATAATAGAGGAGGCTGGACAAAAGATGTTGTATAGCTTCTTTGCGGAATGGCAGTTCCTGCAATACTCCCCATATCAAGGTGAAATAATGTTCCACTTGTTGCTGTTCTTGTGGAGATAGTAACAATATGATGTTTTTCTGATGATGGAGAAGGTAAGAGAAAAAATCGTCTTTTTCGGATATAGGAAGGAAATTGTGGTCGGCTGCTATCATTTGCATATCAAAATCAGGAGACACTTCTGTGATTTGAATAATGGAGTTAGGAGCGATCACTGCGATGTATCCCGGTTGGATGGTATATTCGATCAGATTAATGAGAATTCGGGCAGAGCCTTGCTTGACGAATGCGATACGTCCTTCTTTAATACGATACGGTTGACCGAGTGAGAAAAGAGTCGTTTCCATCTTTACAAAGCTATTGACGAATCCGAAATCAGAAGATATATAACGATGCTCGTTATGCCGGACAATTTTGAGATTGTCTAATAATTTAAGTGCTAACTCTATCGGTCCTTTTTGTTCCATTTCTTTCTCTCTTTTCCGGCAAAGGTAATAAAATGCGGCATATTTATTTTCTTTTTTCTGTTTTATCGAACTAATGGGACATATTTGCCAACTCTTGGAAATGACCAGTGTCTTTGAAATCCCTATCTTTGTCTTTCGAAGAAACCAAAGAAATAATGGATATGAAAAGAATGATTTTCAGTTTCTCCTTTTTACTGTATGTAGCAGGAGCGTATGCGCAGATTACATTGGAAGAATGTCAGCGGAAGACGCAGGACAATTATCCGCTGGTACATCAGTATGATTTAGTGGAGAAGACAAAGGAATATAATCTGGAAAATGCAGCCAAGGGATATTTACCTCAATTTGCTCTTTCGGCAAAGGCTTCTTATCAGAGTGATGTGACAGAAATTCCGGTAAAACTTCCCGGAGTAGATTTAAAAGGATTGCCCAAAGACCAATATCAGGTCATGTTGGAGTTGCAACAGAAGATATGGGACGGGGGAGGAATCCGTATGCAGAAGAAGCAGACGATTGCAGAGGCTGAAGTGGAGAAAGAAAAACTGAATGTAGATATGTATGCGCTGAATGACCGCGTGAATGATCTTTATTTTGGAATTCTCCTGCTGGACGAGCAAATCAAACAAAATACATTGTTGCAAGATGAACTGGAGAGAAATTATCGTCAGATTACTGCTTATGTGGAAAATGGAATAGCCAATCAAGCTGATTTGGATGCAGTGAAAGTGGAGCAGCTGAATACAAAACAGAAAAGAGTGGATTTAGTATCATCACGGACAGCTTATTTGAAAATGCTTTCGCTGTTGGTAGGAGAAGCACTGTCTCCGGAGACGGTGCTGGAGAAACCTGTACCTCAAAGTACGGTTTCGGCTGTCAGTGAGATTCGTCGGCCGGAGTTGGCTTTGTTTGATGCACAGGGAGCCGGACTGCAAGTGCAGGAGAAGGCTTTGAATGTGCGTCATCTTCCGCAGTTCGGACTGTTTGTACAGGGAGCATACGGGAATCCCGGATTGAATATGCTGAAGAATGAATTCTCTCCTTATTATATGGCAGGTGTCCGGCTTTCATGGAATTTCGGTAGTCTGTATACTTTGAAAAATGACCGTCGGGTGATCGAGAAGAAAAGACAGCAACTGGATAATAACCGGGATATATTCCTTTTCAATACAAGACTGGAAATGACGCAGCAGGATCAGGCTATCCATTCTTTGGAGAAGCAAATGCGAGATGATGATGAAATTATCCGGTTGCGTACGAATATCCGTAAAGCTGCCGAAGCAAAGGTGGCAAATGGAACGTTGACCGTGACTGAAATGTTACGTGAACTGACCAATGAGAGCTTGGCGCGTCAGTCGAAAGCCATGCATGAGATTCAACGGTTAATGGGAATTTATCAATTGAAATATACAACGAATTATTAATATAACTTCTCCGGATATGAAAAGAATAACAAAAATAGGAATGTGGGGGATAACGCTGATGATGTTATCTGCCTGTGGAAATGGAACACCTGATTATGACGCAACCGGTACATTTGAAGCTACGGAAGTAATAGTGTCCGCCGAGGCTGCCGGAAAATTGCTACGACTAGAAGTAGAAGAGGGAACAAAGCTGGAAGCGGGTGAGGAGATCGGGTTGGTAGATACGGTACAATTGTATTTAAAGAAACTGCAATTGGAAGCCAGTATGAAATCGGTAGAAAACCAGCGTCCTGATCTTGCCAAACAGATTGCCGCTACCAAACAGCAAATTGTCACGGCAGAGCGTGAGAGGAAACGGGTGGAAAACTTGCTTGCTGCAGGTGCGGCCAATCAAAAACAACTGGATGATTGGGACGCGCAAGTCAAATTACTCGAACGACAGCTCGTTGCACAGGAATCATCGTTGCGTAATAGTACGAATAGCCTTACAGAACAAGGCAATTCGGTTGCTATACAGGTAGCGCAAGTGGAGGATCAGTTAGCTAAATGTCATGTTCAGTCACCTATCGCAGGTACAGTATTGGCTAAATATGCGGAAACCGGTGAATTGGCGGCGATAGGCAAGCCTTTATTTAAGGTGGGCGAAGTGGATCGTATGTATTTGAGGGCTTACATAACTTCCGAACAGTTGTCGCAAGTGAAACTGGGAGATCAAGTGACTGTGTATGCTGACTATGGCAACTCGGAGCAGAAAGCTTATCTAGGGGAAGTGACCTGGATTTCCGATCGTTCGGAATTCACTCCAAAAACAATTCTGACGAAGAATGAACGTGCTAATCTGGTATATGCAGTGAAGATTGCGGTGAAGAATGACGGAGCGTTGAAGATTGGTATGTATGGCGGAGTAAAATTAAAGAATGAAGATTAAAAATTAAAGTCAGGGAGATGGAGAAGGATGTACCCATAGTGGTTGTGAAAGAAGTCGGCAAGAGCTATGGAACGGTGGAAGCGCTGAAAGAGGTTTCTTTTGTGGTAGAACGGGGAGAGATCTTTGGGCTGATAGGTCCTGACGGTGCCGGTAAGAGTACCTTATTCCGTATTCTGACTACTTTGCTGCTGGCAGATAAGGGAACGGCCACGATCGGCGGACTGGATGTGGCAACAGAATATAAACAGATTCGTACGAAGGTGGGATATATGCCCGGTCGTTTTTCACTTTACCAGGATCTTTCAGTAGAGGAGAATCTGGAGTTTTTCGCTACCGTATTCCATACAACTGTTCAGGAGAACTATGATTTAATTAAAGATATCTATCAGCAGATAGAACCGTTCAGGAAAAGAAGGGCAGGGGCTTTGTCGGGTGGTATGAAGCAGAAACTGGCATTGAGTTGTGCTTTGATCCATAAACCGGATATTTTATTTCTGGATGAACCCACTACCGGAGTGGATCCTGTGTCGCGCAAGGAATTTTGGCAAATGCTTCGTAACTTGCGGGAACAGGGTATTACCATTGTTGTTTCTACTCCCATCATGGATGAAGCCCGGCAATGTGACCGGATTGCTTTTATCAATCATGGAAAGATTCATGGCATTGATACCCCCGAGCGTATTCTTCAGCAATTTGCATCCATCCTTTGTCCTCCTTCTTTGGAACGGGAGGAGGTGAGACATGAAACCGCTCCGGTCATTGAAGTGGAGCAGTTGACAAAGTGTTTTGGTAATTTTACAGCGGTAGATCATATCTCCTTTCAGGTGAACCGGGGAGAGATATTTGGCTTTCTGGGTGCTAATGGAGCCGGAAAGACTACGGCCATGCGCATGCTTTGCGGATTAAGTAAACCGACATCAGGCATAGGAAAGGTGGCAGGATATGATATTTTCCGGGAAGCTGAACAAGTAAAGAAGCATATCGGCTATATGAGCCAGAAATTTTCGCTGTATGAAGATTTGAAAGTGTGGGAGAATATCCGTCTGTTTGCCGGAATTTATGGGATGAAAGAGCAAGAGATAGAACGGAAGACAGAAGAATTGTTGGATCGCCTGGGGCTTGCTGCCGAGCGGGATACTCTGGTGAAGAGTCTTCCGGTGGGGTGGAAGCAGAAATTAGCTTTTTCAGTTTCAATCTTCCATGAGCCGAGAATTGTTTTTCTGGATGAGCCGACGGGTGGAGTAGATCCCGCTACGAGAAGGCAGTTCTGGGAATTGATTTATCAGGCAGCCGACCAGGGAATCACCATATTTGTCACTACCCATTATATGGATGAAGCGGAATATTGTAACCGGATATCTATCATGGTGGACGGTCAGATTAAAGCTCTTGATACACCTGCCCGTCTGAAGCAACAATTCGGTGCGGAAACGATGGATGATGTTTTTCAGCAATTAGCCCGCGGTGCGGTGCGCAAAGCAGATTGATTATGAGACAGTTTATAGCTTTTGTAAAGAAAGAATTTTATCATATTTTCCGTGACCGGCGAACCATGCTGATTTTGTTGGGGATGCCGGTTGTACAAATTATACTATTCGGTTTTGCCATCAGTACAGAGGTGAAAAATGTCCGGTTGGCGGTACTCGATCCTTCTAATGATGTGGTGACACGAAAAATAATTGATCGTTTGGACGCCAGTGAATATTTCACTGTTACCGCGCGTTTTCATTCGCCCCAGGAAATGGAAGCTGCTTTTCTGAAGAATAAGGTTGATATGGCGATTGTTTTTAGCGAACGTTTTGTTGATGATCTCTATACGGGTGATGCTCGTGTGCAGCTGGTAGTAGATGCGACAGATCCGAATATGTCGACTTCGCAGGTTAATTATGCGACGGGAATTGTTTCTATGGTAGGTCAGGAAATGATGCCGCCCAATATGTCGGCTGCCCGTTTAACGTCGGATATAAAACTGTTGTATAACCCGCAAATGAAGAGTGCTTATAACTTTGTTCCGGGGGTAATGGGGTTGATCCTGATGCTGATTTGCGCTATGATGACCTCGATTTCCATTGTTCGTGAAAAAGAGACGGGGACCATGGAGGTATTACTGGTTTCGCCTGTGAAGCCACTATTTATTATTTTGGCAAAGGCTGTGCCTTATTTTGTATTGTCTTTTGTCAATCTGATCACTATCCTTTTACTTTCGGTCTTTGTGCTGGATGTTCCGGTAGTAGGAAGTTTGTTCTGGTTGATAACCGTCTCTTTGTTGTTTATCTTCGTATCCTTGGCGTTGGGCTTATTGATTTCATCAGTCACGCGTACACAGGTTGCGGCCATGCTGGTTTCCGGTTTGATGTTGATGATGCCCACGATGCTTTTATCGGGGATGATTTTCCCTATTGAGAGTATGCCGTTGATACTTCAATGGATCTCGGATATACTTCCGGCACGTTGGTATATTCAGGCTGTGCGAAAGTTGATGATTGAAGGAGTACCTGTTGTATTGGTATATAAGGAGATTGGCATCTTATTATTAATGGCGACGGTACTTATTACGATCAGTATCAAGAAATTCAAGTATAGATTGGAGTAGATAAGAATAATATGTTAATGTGCCAATTGGCTGTGTTATACTACATGGCATTGACATATAAACATATCAGCAAATTGAAGAATTATTTATGATAAAGTTCCTGATAGAAAAAGAGTTTAAACAATTGCTTCGCAATTCGTTTCTTCCGAAATTGATTCTTGTATTTCCATGCATGATTATGCTATTGATGCCTTGGGCGGTAAATCTGGAAATCAAGAATATACAGCTGAATATTGTGGATAATGACCATTCGGCTATTTCACAACGTTTAGTGAATAAGATTGCTGCCTCCACTTACTTTCGCTTGGTAGAAGTACCGGCCTCGTATGAAGAAGGTCTTCGAAACATTGAAATTGGAACGGCTGATATTGTGATGGAAATTCCAAGGCATTTGGAACGGGATTGGATGAATGGAGAGGATGCTCATGTATTGATAGCGGCCAATGCCGTGAATGGAACGAAAGGTGGTCTGGGCAGTTCTTATTTGTCTTCTATCATTAATGATTATGCAGCCGAACTACGTTCGGAACATCCCGAAGCAGCTACCGTTTCCGGCACTTTCCCTTCCATACAGGTTGATACGCAGGGATTATTTAATCCGAATCTGAACTATAAGCTCTATATGATTCCGGCATTGATGGTCATGTTGTTGACTTTGATTTGTGGTTTCTTGCCTGCGTTGAATGTGGTTAGCGAGAAGGAAGTGGGGACAATAGAACAAATCAATGTGACTCCGGTTCCGAAGTTTGTTTTTATTTTGGCAAAGCTCCTGCCTTATTGGCTGATTGGTTTTCTGGTGCTGACGGTGTGTTTCATATTAGCCTGGTTAATTTATGGCATAGTACCTGTCGGGCATTTTCTGTTGATTTACTTTTTCGCGGTTCTTTTTGTTCTGGTGATGTCCGGCTTCGGACTAGTCATTTCCAACTATTCAGCAACGATGCAGCAATCAATGTTTGTTATGTGGTTCTGTTTGTTGGTGGTGATTTTGATGAGCGGTTTGTTTACCCCCATTAGCAGCATGCCGGAATGGGCACAAATAATAACGATATTCAATCCTTTGAAGTATTTTATGGAGGTGATGCGAATGATATATCTGAAGGGGAGTGGTTTCTTTGATTTGCTGCCGCAGTTCGGAATATTGTTGCTTTTTGCAGTCGTGTTTAATAGTTGGGCGGTAATTAGCTATCGGAAGAACAACTGAAGATAATAAGGGGGCAGTCCGAAAACCCTGTGGGTATGTTATGTTAATAAGGCGGCATTGCCTGCAAAGACAATAAAAAAACAGCTCGTTTCCCTTTAAGGGAGAGAGCTGTTTTTGATCCTTTTCATCACCGTCTCCGGTGAATAGTAAGTGGTTACTGTATTACTTTATTTCGATTTGTCTATTTGGCTTCTTTACTTCTTCTTCAGAGAGTTTCGGAAGTTCGATATTTAGAACGCCATGTTCTACAGATGCAGCAATTTTTTCTTTGTCTACATTATCCGGTAGAATCATTGTTTGCTGGAACTTAGAGTATGAGAATTCGCGACGCAGATAGCGACCGTCTTTCTTTTCCTCCTTGTTTTCTGTCTTCTTCTCCATACTGATAACGAGGTTATTATCTTCATCAATGCGAACATTGAAATCATCCTTCGTCATACCCGGAGCAGCCAATTCCACTTTGTATTCTTTTTCTGTTTCCAAAACATTAATTGCAGGTGCAGTAGCATTTGCTTTTACCATCCAATCGTTATCAAAGAAATCATTAAAGATACTTGGTAACCAACTTTGAGTTCTTCTAACAGGCATCATAATTTTAGTCTCCTATCTTTAAGTTAAACATTCAGTTAATTATTCTTGAACTTCGGTTTTTTCACTTCTGATGATACCGGTTGTCCCGGTTTCCATCGTCTGCTCTCGAACCGTTGTTCGCTTCCATAAGTGCAAACCTTATGCCAAGTGATTTTTGAGACTAAAATTGTCTATTTGTCATTATAATAATGCCAATTTTGCAATAATGATGACAAAATGTATTTTGTTTTTATTTATTTTATATAAGATAGATATTAATTTGATAACCTGTTTACTTCTTCTCGATCAGTTTGAACCTTATTCTTAGTGTTTGCCTTTCTTCGTCATAGTCATAGCTAATGATTTTGAAAGTTCCCATTTCAGAAGTATTTGATACATGCAATCCGATACAGGCACAGGCGTCATAATCTCCAATGCGGACAATGCGAAGGGTAGGACTTGCGTCAGCAGGTAGCTTGCTTAAATCTACGATGTCTTTGGCCTGTTCATGTGTCATATACTCAACAGTCACAGGTAGGTTTTGACTGATTGCTTCATTTACTGTCTCTTCAATGGACTGGATTTGTTCCGCTGTCGGACATGAAGAAAGTATATAGTCGCATTTGCTCTTTTTTCTTTCGATGTGGGCATTGCGAGAACGCGGGCAGCCAAAGGTTTTTACCATGGTTGCATTGAGTAAATGCTCTGCCGCAGGTTCTCGGTTTGTGGTTGGGCATAATGTCCGATGACATAACGATACACATCCACAATACCTATAGCCCTCATCGGTTCGATGTTTTGAATGGGCTTGCGAAAGAATGAAAAGCAATAGTCGGTCGTTTCCATCATCTGATAATCTTTTTAGATTCGACAAATCGTCTGGCTTCTTCCATTAAGTCATCTTGGGTCTTGTGCGATTTGTTCTTCAGCCAATCGTCAATCTCTGATTGCAGGAAAGCCAAAGCCTTGCAGACATTTCAGGCCGGCTTCAATCACTTCCCATTTGGAAGAGTCAATCA
>OIEE01000744.1_pt1 | contig 10141 bp, 19 predicted proteins | sample 1581701 | NCBI WGS metagenome assembly OIEE01 (sample SAMN01760976, study PRJEB22395) | human gut metagenome | reverse complement strand
TATCAGAAGAAAAGCCCGATAAATCGTTAATTGATAAATATGACGATTGGATGGATAAGCAATTAGAAAATATTGGGTATTCGAAAGATGACCCATTAAGAAATTCTCGATTAAGGCTTGGGTTTCTCGGAGAAGAAGGGGAAAATGGGCAAAGAAGAACCAAACGAGTTCCTGGGATAAAGAAACCTCGAGAAAAGAAACCACCAAGAGAGAGGGATGAATTTAATCTTATCAAGGGTACAAAGAAATCTTATGTATTCGAATTAACTGCAAAAGGTTTTGAACTTGATAGAATTATTCGGAGAATGAAAAAGAAATTCCCCGAAGCAAATGAGAAATCTATTAATCTTTGGTATAGAATGGCAAAGAGGAATATAAATGGTAAAACTAAAGGAAAGTAACAACGGACCCATACGACCAGATAGATATTATATATGGACTTGGAGACCAGATACTACCAATAAGATTGTTACTGAAAAGAAATTATATAGGAAACATCTAACCGGTATACCATACTTTACTAGACACCAAGTAAAGGTTACCTTAGTTTATCTTTATGGTGTAGATGTTCTTCAATATATCCATATAATATCTGGGAGGAAACTTATAAAACAAGGCATTAGAGAATTATCCGATATGAATGGTAAACTTCTTAAAAAGGGTAGTACTAAATTCTGGTTTAAGGGTAAATTCGTAAAAGCAAGGAAGTTCATAATGCCCGATGAATATCACATAGATAAACACCGACGAAGAAGATTTATGGTACAAATGCACCGAGTCTTTAAGTCTAAAGGAAAAAAGGAATTCAATGAAAGGTACTCAATCAAACTCTATGGACAACGGCAAGGCATATCTCCCAAGTATACAAGGCAAAAGAGATTACAAATCAATCTTGCTATCCTACAGGATTTACAACAGGCTGAGTCAAGAGGAGAAACATAAATTCAATCTGTTATTCCTGCAGTATCCTCCATTGGTAAGTTTATTGGCTTTATATTTAAGAAAGAAGATGAACATCCCAATACAAAAGGTACTATTTATCAAAGCACAAAGGGATATGCTTGAAATATTCGATGAGGCATCACTTAAATTTTTAGGGTATTTGCCTAAAGAAAGGTTTATTAAGAAGTCTCTATTATTTCAAGGGTTTGTTCCATTAGAGAGTATTAAACTTAGAAGGTCTTATGCTTATATAATGACAAATAGGATGATAGAAAATAAAATATTGGTCTACCCAATTCGATTATCCGATAACTATAAAACAATGATAAAAGGGAAATACAAATCCTATACCGAAGTATTTGGGAAGGTGGGTATTCCTGGGATAACTAAAATTAAATATAGCAATGAATAATAACGAAGGTTTTAAAATCACAGCACATCAACCAGCAAACCCATTTGCAGGTAAGAAGTTTAAGATAGTCACTTATCAAGGTGACAAGGAACTTGCCTCTCAGGCAATAACAATTGAATCTCAATTAGAATTAAAGACAACTCTAGATGAGATAAAACAATTCAATATTGCTCAGGAGGAATTAGTAAAATCTGGGTATACTCAGAAATCCATACTGGTAAAGAAACTTATAACAGAGTGATATAAATAAATTATTAACCAACTTAAACATTACGAAAATGGCTAAGAAGAAAAAAGAAGTGGAACTGAAAGAAGTTTCCAGAACAGAAATCAATGGTGCAATCATCATTAAGTACGAAGACGGCTCAGTAAAGATTATCCCTGCTCCTATCATGCTTTCTGCCGAAGAAGCCGAAGACCTTTTTGGTTCTGAATCCGATGACGAGGAAGAAGAGGAAGAGGAAGAATCAGACGATGATGATGATGATTCCGAAGAAGAAGAGGAATCGGATGATGACGATGATGATGATGATGATGATGATGATGATGATGATTCCGAAGAGGAAGAAGAAGAGGAAGAACTGACCGGTGAAGAACTTGCCGAAATGGACTTCGAAGAACTTGAGGATGTCTGCGACGACAAAGACCTTGAAACTGACCCAGACGATTACGATGAAGACGAAGTCGAAAAACTCCGTAAAGCAATTGCCAAAGAACTCGGTCTCAAATTGCCGGCAAAGAAAGAAGCCAAAGGTAAGGGCAAGAAAGGGAAAAAGTAATCTGGTAACTGTATTCAAGATTTAAAAGAAGGTAGGGAAATTTCCCTACCTTTACTATCAACTATTAATAAACGTAGAAGTTTACTTATAATAACCATTAACTTATAAAACATTAAAAATTATGGCAACAAAGAAATCAGACTCCAAGAAGAAAGGGGATAAGGAAAAAGACCCCGAAAAAGAAGCTAAACGTAAAGCTCGTCAAGAGGCACTCAAGAATCGGCCGGCTGAACAACGCCCTAACAGCAAGCAAATCGACGTTATTGCCATTAACGACAAATCCAAGGTAATGAACTTTGGTTATGCCGTTAAGAACAAGGAAGGCTATCAGGGTGTAGTGGTTACTTCTGTATTGGTTACGGATGGCAAACCGGTATCAACTTCAGTTTCATTCGTTCCGGGAACTCTTACAGTTAAGTCTAAGAAAGGACATGGCGTTATTTGTTCTCCGAAAAACAAAAAGTCTAAGGAAGAAGAAGAGGAAGAATCAGAAGATTAAACTCTAACTTACTAACTACTATCCCATATGTCTGCTATATAAATTTAGAGTTTAAGCTCATATGAATAACATCTACACTTAGGACGTTGTTCAGCCAAAAGCTCATTGCCTGTGAAGGTAGTGGGCTTTAATTTTTTATACCCATGGAAGAAGAGAAATTAGCAATTCGAAAGAACATTCGAATACTTGCATTGGATAACCTAATAAATACTTATATTGATGCACTAGAAGATAAAGAATTAAACCTGGGACCCGATGAAAGGGAACTTGCCATCAATATAATAAATGAGGCAAGAGAAATGCTATCAGAAGAAACTCAGGAAGTATCTAACCAAGTAATGCAAAGACCCAAATGGAAAAAGACTTAAGATTATTAGTGGGAAACATTAATCAAACTCTCAGAGAATTAGATTATGTTTCGTACCTTAAAAAGGTAGCTCTTAGTAAGGGTAAGAAAGGCGAATACCAATCCCATAGGTTGAAGAGTAATTATCTGAAAAGAAAACTCATATCTCTTAAAGGAGCCCTGAACAAAAAACTTCATGGGACTTATATCGTTGCCCAATTTAATTTTATAAGAGGAGAACAGAAAGAAACTTTTGAACAAACTTTTACGGACTTATCTCAGAAAGAGGTAGAAGATATACTTCAACTCGAGGCAGTTTTAAAACAATGCAGTTTAGAAATCCTAGAAATTAAAGAAATCCCAACCCAAATTAGGAAGGTATAACTATGGTATTATGTAAATAGGAAATCCAATTATTCACCTAATATAAATGAAAATGGCTAAGAAAGACGAAAAGAAGAGTAAATCGGAATCCAAGACTCCGGAACTCACAAAGGCTAAGAAAGCTTTGGATGCTTACCTTAAAGAGAACAAGTTGGACCCTACTAAGGATTGGACCAAAGACAAGAAACATGGTAAAAAGGTTACCGAACTTGTAAACAAGCTCAATAAGGAAAGAGACAAAGTTGCTGCTGCCTATCCTGAAGCTGACCAAAAGAACAACAAGAAATTGGTAAAACTTCAGGAAAAAGAGAAGAAGGAAAAAGCTGAGAAGAAGGCTGCCAAAGAGAAAAAGGAAAAGAAAGGAAATGGCGGTAGAACAGCTACCAAATACGATTATCCTCTCATCGATGGCAGAGAAATGACTTCGGCTGAGAAGAAAAAATACCGTATGGAGCAAAGAAAACTTGCTTCAGGTAAGGCTTCTAAGGAAGAAAAGGTAAAAGAAAAACCGGCTTCCGATAAGAAAGATAAGAAGGCCAAAGACAAGAAGAAAAAGAAGGCCGCTAAAGAAGAAGATTAATAAGAGCACTTTTTACTTTTACTTATCATATTTTTGAGTATTCGTTAATAATGGTAGAAGGCCTGGCAATATAAAAATTGTTCAGGCCTTTTATTTTCTAATTAAGTCGAAAATGGAACAAGAAGTATATAAACCAAAACTTAGAATCACTACACTATCAGAGAATGGTACCACATTATCAGATAGGTTGGTAGATGCCTATACCGAGATGAATTCAGGTCCAAAGGTACAGCATAACGGTCCCATAAGAGTAGAAGTAACTCTTACTAATAAACAAGATATTGATAACTTCAAAGAATACTTAGATAGGTTATCTGGTACATTGCCTGCTAAGGCACCAACTGCTGGTAGAGGAAGACCTGCAGGGTCTACAACTAAGGAATTGGAATCACCAAGGGAGGATATTCTTGCAGATGTAGAGAAAAGGGTTGAAGAAGGTAAAAGCCAACAAGAGATTATCAAATACCTAAGAGAACTGGGTTTTGTATTTATCCTTACGGAGGACTTTCTTTATCACTTTCCCGGATTTGAGTTCGATAAAAAGGATGTTGGAGAAGCAACCGATAATAAGCAATATCCAAATTCATTCTCCTGGATGGCAAGATGTATCAAACGGGCCAAAGACCCCAAAGCAGATAAATTCGATCCAATGGTTATCTTCGGGTTTAGCATCCTTGGTGGACCATCGAAGAAAATTGTTCCGTATCTTTATAAAGAAAGGAAGAAACCATTGAGGGCTCAAGTTGGTAAGAATGTCATCTCTTTCTCTCAGGCAGAATTCACTAAACTTCCTAAATATATGAGAGAAAACGAACGTATTAAGTTTTCTACAGAACAAAGGCAATTACTTCTCAACCCAGAAAAGAAGCCTTCCAAATTCTTTATGAGATGGGTAGATGATGCAGTATTCCCAGATTCTATCAAGGAAAAGATAGAGGAAATCAAGAGCCGCTAACATTTACCTCCGTATTTATAAAAAGAATATATTATATAAAATAATTTTAGTATATTTGCATAAAGAAAAATTTAACTATGGACAAAGAAACAAAAGACATTGTAAAGCTCATCGCTGGTATTCAAATCGAATCTCTCAACTCAATCAAGGAGGATGTCAAAAAGGGCAATAACATTGCCCAAGACCTAATCAAAAAATTCCTTCAGATTGAAGATGACGAGATTATACGGGCATTAGATGAACATCTTGAATTATACGTAGAGATTGAGAATACTCCCCAACTGATAAATATGTTAAGTGAATATCAGATATTAGTATGCTCACACATATTATTCAGAATGGAAGATGAATGGGTACATAACAATTCCCAGGGAGTACTTGGTACTTGGGCAATTTTCCAGAAAGCCAATCTCAAATTTCACCCAGAATTAACACTTTTAAAAATTTAATACAGACATGGGGAAGAACGAATACTTAGAATCAGTAGAAATGAACACCGGGGTTGAAATGATTCCCTGCGAATCCTCTAACATTGAGGGCTTTGGTTACGACTCAAAGAAACAACAACTTTGGGTTGCTTTTAAAAATAACCGAGTATATCGCTATGATAAGGTACCTTATGAAATCTGCAATGGTTTACACCAATCAGAATCAAAAGGTAAATACTTAAACCATAATATCAAGGATAAGTTTAAAACTACCGGATATGAACTCAGAAACTAAATTCATATTGGGCCTGGTAACTCTGGGAGCAGTGGTTTACTTTATAGGTGAGAATAGAACTCATCCCATAGAAGTGAGCACTGCTCCTTCTCGTTTTGAAAGTCCAATAATTCGGTTGGATTATCTTTCGGATAGTTTAGGAATTAAACCCAAAGAAGAGAAAGAGAAACAATGGTATAAATATAGGGTAGAAATAGAGACGATTCCAGAAAATCAATTATATAAGATTGAGAAATCTGGATATCAGCAATATGAAATTTCTAGATTAGGCGAATCTTACTCTTATGTGACCTATGAATTTACATCAGATAAGGTAATGACTACCGAAGAAGCTTATGAATTCGTAAAAAGACATCCTGAAAAATGTACTCGTGTACCTAATACTAAAACCGAGAACATTTATGATAGATATAATGACGAATACGAAAACTATATTAATGACCCAGAGGACGAAATAAACTATCCTCCAGAGGTCTTTGACTTCCTAGCCGATTAACCTTAGCAAATATAAAAATTTATTTGATTTATTTTTGTATTAAAAATATTATTCTTATATTTGCATAAAGAAATCAATTTACTAACATTTTTAATATAGACATTATGAAAAAGAATGAAAACAAGGTTACTAACCTTATCAGCAACAAGGTTGCAGAACAATTTGAAGGCATTAAGAATGCAAAGTCCACAACTTCTAAGGCTTCTAAAGAAAAGGCCAAAAAGACTAAAAAGGAATTGGTAGAAAATGCTCAAGAAGCTGCCAAATCTTTTGCCAATGCTAAATTGGTAGAACTTACCCCAAATGCAAAGCTTGCCAAATCTAAAAAAGAACAGGTAGTCAAGGAGGTAAAAGAACAACAGAAACCTTCCATCATTGAACAGGTAATCTCCAACCGAGAAGTTAAATACGTATACCCTGCCGATGTAGTTGATACTCTTGCTCGGAAGAAATGGAGACAGCAAACTCGAAACGAACTCCATCGATTGGAACTTGCAATGGCTCGTATCAAAGATACAAACTCTAAGGAGTTTAAGGCTGCGGCTAAAGCCTATGAGGACTTTAAAAAGAAGGTCCTCAAACCAGAACAAGTTGCATAAACCTTTATTAACCAGGTGCCCGGGATAATTACCTGGGCATCTCAATTCATACAAAATGGATTACACTATCTTCTCTGATAAAGAGATGCTTAAGCAGGACAAAGAATTGGTAGAATTACATAAACGATGTTGTAAGTCCTATCTAATCCAACATTCACTTAAGCACTCCAAGATTAAGAAGTTCTTTATCGTTTACGATTGGTATATAAATACTGATAACGTAAGGAATTTCTTTTTCAGGCCTATAAACCTTTTCATTCAGGCATTGCTTTTAGGGCAACTTGATGAAATATCCGATTACATTAATCCTAACAAAAATGGAAAACGAAAAAAGAAACGAACCTGAAAAGTATAACGTACTTTATTGCAAAGGCAAATATCAGTATAAATCTAAATATCCCCAAATAGAAACTAAACATAAGGTTATCTATGCAGGGCCAGTAGAACCAATGGCACCCATCTGGGATAATGTATCAGATATATTAAGGAAATCTGATAGAATTTGTACTGAATCTCGAAGAGAATTAAAGAAGTTAGAGGAACGTTCACAGAATAACCTTTACTTCAAGAAAAATGGTATTACCCATATAATCGTATACAAATGTTTAGAGAAATAGTTAAAGACCTATATATAGGCAAATCGAAGTTAACCATAGAATGTAACCAAAAGGAAATACCCCAAACTACTCTGGTTCAAGACATATTACAGAATACTGGATTTACGGGTAATATGCCCGACTACGGTACCTATGGTAATTTCAAGGATGGGAAATTTGAGATTACTCCAATGATGCCTAAGCATTGCTTATTTATTACTGGAGTACCCAAAGGGGCAATCCTTGATAATTTCAGAGTTAGAAGAACATATTGGTCCTCTTATTATGAGGATGATGTAAGAGGGTACTTATTTCAAATTACAGATGAAAGTATACCTCGTTTAATAATCACAAACTAAATCTATATGGAAGCAATCGATTACGTAAAATTATTTAAGCTCGACCAAGAGAATTATGATTTTAAAAGGGAAGAGTTTATATCCGAATTAGGTAAAGAATTTCTAGATTATTGCCAAACCACTACAATTGGGATAGATAAAAAGACTGGCAATATATACTACTACCGATTTAGGGAAATAGTTAAGAATTTCGAAACTAAATTCTGGGCAATCTCAGAACTTAAAATAGGAGAACCATTAACTCAGAAATTATGGAATGCCTTTTTCGCTACTCAGGTAGTTCCTTTAAGGCAAAGGTTATTCCCAAAGGTTCAGAAATTAATCGAAGAGCAAAAGGGGATAACCAATAACCGTAGTAAACAAGACAAAAAACCTACGAACCATAAAAAGGCAAACTATGGCAAGGGAAATCACAGACCTGCATGGGAATAAATTTAAGGTAGGAGATTATAAACTTTGCCTTAATATTCCCATCACTGGGAAAGGTAATTTAGTATTCACCAGGGACCTAATCTCTGGTGAACCCTTTAATTTATCAGTGAATAAGAAAAAGTATAGGGGATATTTCTATAACCTATCTTTGAATCTGTATGTAAGGTTCGATTTAGAGTATATGGGTTATGATGAAAGTTCCGATATCAGAAAATCCCATTTGTATGTCAGAAAAGGAAAATAAAATGGTAAGATTCCCAAGACCTATGGGGACTACTGCAATGGCATTAGAATATCAGAAGAACCCAAATGATGAACTTCTGATAAAGATACACAATTACATTATTAATCAATGGCTGATGGGTAATGGAGTATTATGTGGTATCACTTATGATATCAATACATTCTCATACCGTATGGGTATAGATATTAATTACATACGGGTATTTATGAGAGATAGGCTATTAAGCTCTAGAATATGGGATAAAGAAAAAGCAGAAGATTTACTTCAAGCGTTAATGGGAGAACAACTAGCATGGGCATTAGAAGACCGTATGGAAATAGCCCATCAGGTTAATATCCTAAGAGAATCTCAGGGAGGGAAATACGTACCGTTTATATCTGCCGAGCTGGGAAAGGCCCTTAAATTAAAGCTTGAATCCTCTACATCTCTGCAATCAATAGTACGTAATCTTACTGGAGGAAGTACTACAAATATCTTTGCCCAATTTAATCAACAGAACAACGTAACACAGCAAAATGCAATCACTGTTGAAGAGGCACGTCAAATCGTATTGGAATCACAAAGGGTATTAGATAAACCAGAAGAGGCTAAACTATTGGAGGATAGGTATGACATTAAGTCTCTACCTGAAGTAGTTGCTACTAAACAAGAAGGAGTAGATACAAGTAAAGAGGGTCTTAACCTTAATAAAGCAGAGTTAATGCAAATTACTGATGATTATAAGGGAGCTATGTCTTCATTCTCTAAAGAACATCATGAACTACGTAGAGAAATCGAAATGCGTATAGACCCAGACGAAGAAGACCCAGAGTTATACCAATATGAAGACTTTGAGGAAGAAGAGAAAGAGGACGGCTCATTTGCATCTCAATTCCTCCGAAATAGTAAGCTTCCATAGTTATATCCGGATATTGCATATTTAAAAAGAAAGAATTATATTTGCATATCAATTTTAAAATAGACAAAAATATGGAACTACCAAAGACATCTTACAAAGAGACTCAGGTTAACAAGGTTAATCAGGGTACATACTTTAAATTAAAACCAACTGATACTGCTCCAGTATGGGTAAGAGACCATTATGATAAATCATCTAAGACTTATGCTTGCCATAAGTATGATGACTCAAATCACGAAAAATTTCTCAAGGGAAAAAGGAAAATATACATTGACTTTACATTTTAATCACATGAACTTATTTAGACGAAAGAGATGCTGTAGTGAACTCATTGCTATTAAAAATGGCAACTTAGTATTCAAATTGAATAATACTCATATCAATGCTGCTTATAATACTTTACAGGCAATAATGAGGAAATCGGGTATATTCGATGAGAATCTATATTTTGACTTGTACCGAGAATATAGAAGACATTATGCTATATACGACGTAGTACCATCGTTGCTAAGGTATAAGCTACCATTGATATTTTCAGGTAGATACCCAAAGAAACTATTCGATAATCAGTTTACCTTTGAGGAATTGATACCTAATGCTTTGGTATATCATAAATTACCAGAAAATTTCAGATTACCCGAAAGCTTAGAGAAAATCCTTTTAGAAGTAAGAAAGAGGGTATCTGCTTATATAGACACAGATGATATATCGGATAATAATTACAGGAACTTAATTCGAATGAACTTCGTAAAACAGTGGGAAGTATTCAAAAAAGATCCTTCACTTATAGATTGCTATATGGATGCTCAATTGGGCATGCTACATATGTGGGCTAGAGTAGAGAATAAAACTATAGTAAAGAACATAATCGAAAGAACTCAAGATGAACTAGCTCAA
>OIEE01000743.1_pt1 | contig 10143 bp, 7 predicted proteins | sample 1581701 | NCBI WGS metagenome assembly OIEE01 (sample SAMN01760976, study PRJEB22395) | human gut metagenome | reverse complement strand
CCAGACGCAGCGTATCGCGCGCGCCCAGACCGATATTCTTGAGTCCGAACTCTTCGCCCGCCTCCCAGAGCGCTTTCCAGAGTTTGTCGCCGTCTTCGTTGGCGACGTAGATATCGCAGCCGCCCGACCCGGTGTAACCCGTGATCGAAAGGATGGCGTCGCATCCGGCGACAGGCATCTTCTTAAAGGTGTAGTACTCCATCTCCTCGACCGGCTCCGCGCACATCTTCTGCACGATCTTCATGGCCAGGGGTCCCTGCACGGCCAGCTGGCAGATCTCGTCCGAAGCGTTGTAGAGCTGCTTGCCATGACCGGCCTCCAAGCCGAATTTCTTGCCCTCTTCGACGATATGGTTCCAATCCTTGTCGATATTGGCCGCATTGATTACGAGCAGATAAGTTTCGGCATCGATCCGGTAAACCAGCAGGTCGTCCACGATAGCGCCCTTGTTATTCGGAAAGCAAGTATATTGAGCTTTGCCGATCGGCAACACGGAAGCGTCGTTCGAGGTAACGCTTTGGATAAAAGCCAGCGCGTTCGGACCTTTTACCCAAAACTCACCCATGTGGGAGACATCGAACACACCCACACCATTCACAACGGTCATGTGTTCGTCGATAATACCGGTGTATTCGATCGGCATGTTGAAACCTGCAAATTCATGCATTTTGGCACCGAGTGCGATGTGCACGTCGGTAAACGGAGTTGTTTTCATGATTTATGATTTGTGATTTATGATGTATAATTACCTTTGACCAATAGTTCTGCTATTTTAACGATCGTCTCCATGCTCTTTTCAAGCGACTTGACCGGGAGGAATTCATACCGTCCGTGGAAGTTCAACCCGCCTGCGAAGATATTCGGGCAAGGCAGTCCCATGAAAGAAAGGCGAGCACCGTCCGTACCTCCGCGGATCGGCTTCACCAAAGGTGTGACACCGACTTCCTTCATGGCGTCGAACGCCAAGTCCACGATGAACTTCTTCGGTTCGACCACTTCACGCATATTGTAATACTGGTCGCGCAGTTCGAGCGTCGTACTGCCCGGATGCATCTCGTTCATTCGCTTCACCAACTCGTGCAGCAACTCTTTCTTCCGTTCGAAAGCAGTGCGCACATGGTCGCGTATGATATAGAAAAGAGAAGCCTCCTCGACCGTTCCGCTTATGCCGGTCAGATGGAAAAAGCCTTCATAACCGGTCGTATGTTCGGGACGTTGCGCGACAGGCAGCCAAGAGGCGAACTCTACCGCCAGCAACGATGCGTTCAGCATCTTGTCCTTGGCATATCCCGGATGTACGTTCAGCCCTTTGAAAACGACTTTGGCTCCGGCAGCATTGAAGTTCTCGTATTCCAACTCGCCGATCTGTCCGCCGTCGATCGTATAGGCCCATTCGCAACCGAACTGCGCTACATTGAACTTATGGGCGCCCAAACCGATTTCCTCATCCGGATTAAAGCCGATACGGATTTTACCGTGCTTGATTTCGGGGTGCTCCTTCAGATATACCACCGCCGATACAATTTCGGCAATACCGGCTTTATCATCGGCACCAAGCAAGGTCTTGCCGTCGGTCACAATCAAATCTTCCCCTTGATGGTCGAGCAGTTCGGGGAACTGGGCAGGAGAAAGAACCACATTCTCTTCGGCGCAAAGAACAATGTCCTTACCGTCATAATTCTGCACGATACGCGGAGAAACATTCTTGCCACTCATATCGGGGCTTGTATCCATGTGGGCAATAAAGCCGATGACGGGCAACGGCTTGTCTGTATTGGCAGGAAGAGTGGCGAACAGATAACCATTTTCGTCCAACGTGATTTCTTCCAGACCCAAAGATTCCAATTCTTCTTTCAGATACCGGGCAAACACCATTTGCCCCGGAGTACTCGGAGTAATCTCAGTCTCTTCACTGGACTGAGTATCGAAGCTTACGTACTTTAAAAAACGTTCTACTAAAGTCATGATGAATAATGATTAGTGATTAATGGTTAGTGATTAATGGTCAGTGATTAGTAATTGGCGAAAAGCATTATCCGAATGGCATTAATCATTAATCACTAATCATTAACCACTATTTTGTGCTGTAAAGATAAAAAAAGGGGCGTGAACTGCCAAGCAATTCACGCCCCTTTTTTATTCCTTAAGGACAAAATGTCAATCAAAAATGGCTGCTACCATCAAAACAATGCGTACATATCTTACACTTAGGCAATCCGATAGCCTCAACCAGAGTTTCCAACGTATTGAACTTCAAGGATGAAAGTCCGAAACGCTCGCGGATAACGTCCACCATCTTTTCGTATTCGGGTGAGCCGGTAGTGGCATACTTATCGAGATTCTTATTCTCGTCACCCTCCAGTTCCTTGATGACACGACGGGTAATCAGTTCCATGTCGCTTTTGGAAGCCGTGAATCCTACAAACGGGCAGCTATATATCAATGGAGGACAAGCAATCCGGATATGCACCTCCTTGGCACCATACTCATACAGCACCTTCACATTGTCGTGCAACTGAGTCCCCCGGACAATAGAGTCATCACAGAACAGCAGACGCTTACCCTCGAGCATGGCACGATTGGGAATCAGCTTCATCTTTGCCACCAGCGAACGCAATTCCTGCTTGCTGGGAGTAAAACTACGAGGCCAAGTCGGAGTATATTTGGAAATGGCACGATGATAAGGAACTCCTTTACCTTCGGCATACCCAAGCGCCATACCTACACCCGAATCAGGAATACCGCAGGCACAATCCACCTCTGATTTATCTGTCTGTGCCATCTTGAAACCGGAGGCAAAACGCACTTCCTCCACATTCTTACCTTCGTAGCAGGAAGTGGGGAAACCGTAATATACCCATAGGAAGGAACAAATCTGCATTCCCTCATCAGGCTTGCGCATCTGTTCCACACCATCGGCACGCAGGCGAACAATCTCTCCGGGTCCCAAATAACGGTCTATCTCATAACCAAGATTCGGAAAGCTGCTCGACTCACTTGTGGCGGCATACGCTCCGTCTTTCTTGCCAATCACAATCGGAGTACGTCCCCAGCGGTCGCGAGCGGCAATGATGCCGTCTTCCGTCAATAACAGCATGGAGCAGGAACCTTTGATATGCTTATACACATTTTCAATTCCTTCGACAAATGTCTTTCCTTGTATAATAAGGAGGGCGATAAGTTCCGTCTGATTGGTTTTGCCCGAACTGAGTTCGGCGAAGTGCATGTTTTGGGCCAACAGTTTTGTTTCCAGTTCTTGCAGATTTACTATTTTGGCTACCGTTACAATGGCAAAGCGACCAAGGTGGGAGTTGAGGATAAGGGGTTGAGGGTCTGTATCGCTGATGATTCCTATTCCGGAATTTCCTTTGAACTTGTCCAGTTCATCCTCAAACTTCGTGCGGAAATAAGTGCTTTCCAGATTGTGAATGGAACGGGTAAACTGCTCCGTTTCTGCATCGTATGTAGCCAACCCACCACGTTTTGTCCCTAAATGTGAATTATAATCTGTGCCGTAAAACAAATCCGCCACACAGCTTGTTGCTTTGGCGACTGTTCCGAAAAAACCTCCCATAAGTTCTGTTTTGTTATTGGTTTCTAAAATTAACGGATGCAAAGGTATGAAGAATTTGCGAAATTCGGGCAGATTTGAAATGAATAAAAAAGGCAATATATTTCTTGCCCACAATAGAAGTTATATTATTGGAAACATATACTTTTGTGATCGAAACCAAACAACTGTATAATGGGAGAAACCGCAAATATTATAATAGCCGATACTCTTCAAGGTCTGGGGACGGACGCATACAGTGGCTATCTTGCACACGCCCTCTGTCTGTCAGGAATCTGCCGATTGAAGTACAATGGAGAGGAGCGCGAGCTACGTGCCGGCGACCTGATGATTGTCCGCAAAGGAAAACTGGTAGAGAAAATTCAACCTTCAGAAGATTTTCGCGTAAAGGTCATCTATATCGCATCGGGCTTTGTGGTGCTGAGTACACCACAGAACAACTACGGCATGAAAGGGCAACTTTCCCTATTTCTCAATCCTATCATGTCCCTGACTACCGAACAGCAAGAGCTATGTCTCCGGGATTTTGAACAAGTGGAATACAGACTCCGGAATACAGACCATCATTTCCATCGCGATATGCTTATCGCCTCCACACAGATGTTGATACTCGACTTCTTCGATTTCCACTCCCATCTATATGGCGAGGACAATATCTCTGTACAAAATGCTTCCATCATGAGCCGTTTCCTCAACATGCTGGAGAACGGAACTTTCCGCGAGCATCGTGAAGTGACCTATTATGCCGACTGCCTATGTGTCACCTCCAAATATCTTTCGGAAGTTTCCAAGAAAGTAAGCGGTTATACAGCAAACTACTGGATAAACCGTTATACCACACTCGACATCTCGCGTTTGCTGCGCGACAAATCACTAACGTTCGTCCGTATTTCCGATATGTTCGGTTTTTCCTCTCCTGCTTATTTTAGCCGTTACGTACAACAACATCTGGGTGTAAATCCGACAAAATACAGAGGTTAATGATTATAGTTTTTGATTGTTTGCCCGTTTCAGATCTATTAGCGAAATATGCTCATTACGATAGCGGGCATTGGGGTTCTTCTCCGTTCCGTCAGGAAAAGAGCCATCTTCCTGCTTTATGAACTGAATAGCCTTCTGCGGACAATTCTGTATGCAGGCAAAACAGAACTCGCAGTCACCGGACGTCTTCACTCCTCTCGACGTCAGCTCATAATTGCCGCGCGGACAAACGTAGGTGCAGATGCCACAGTCAATACAAGCATCAGTCACGGTAAAGAACTTCTCGCTTTTCATCAGGAAGCCCACCTCGGGGTCGAGTCCACTCCGCTGCATAAAACCTTGGTGCTGTTGCCGTTCCTCCTCCGTCACCGGTTCGTGCCAATGCTGCCGACTGTTGATATCTGCCGTTATCTTCTGCAAGTTCTCGGGGATGTGCTTGTCTATCTTGAGTTGCTCGTTCATGTCGAAGTTGGGTAGCCAGTTATCCACCATGATGATAGTGTTGATATAGTCGAACGCATTGTCGGCTTTACGGGATATACGGTCCCAAATCTCTACCGCATCGCACTTCCTTGCACCATAGGTGAGGACAGCAAACTTGTATTCTGCCTTCAGTTTTGCTTTCTGAATGAACTGCCGTACCATATAGGGAGGCATATGACCGTAGATGGGATAAACGATGCCGATTTCATCTGCCTCAAATTCATACTTCCCCCGTTTCACCATCTGAGGGATACTCAACAATTCTGCGTTCTCTCCAGCCAACTGACGGGCGATGTAAAGACTGTTACCCGTTCCGGTAAAATAAAAGATGATACGCTTACTCCTTTTTGTTTCGCAGGATGCCAACGAGAGTAGGCCGGAAGATGCGATAGCACCGCTCATCACGGCAAATCCCATACGCTTTAAAGCCTCCCGACGACTGATTTTCTTATCCGTATTCATATCTCTGATTTTTAATGATTATGCAATCTGTTATCTGAGTGCAAAAATAAAGGTTTCCCCAAAGAACGGACTTACCAAAAACTCGGGTCTTGATGCTATTTTTACGGTATAAGAATGAGCTTACCCTAACACAAAAAAAGCCCCGCAAAGATTGGACTTCTGCGGGGCCTCACTAATGCCTAATAAAAACTCTTTCTACCCTAAATTATCTCCACTTCTTCACAGCTTTCTTGTCAGCCGGAGTCGCTTCAATCAAGCTCAATGCAAAACCACCGCTACGCGCTTCCTTCACGGACATTTTGGTCTTGCTGGTTACGATACCCTTCTTTATCTGATAAGAAGTAGGGTTCTCCTTGTAATCAGCATCTTTACCGTCGGCATAGAGAGTGGCTACGTATTGCTTGCCCGGTTCAAGGAAGTCGAGCGTAAAGTTGGCTGTACGTGCATTCTCGTCTGTAATACCTCCAACAAACCAGTTGCCGGTTCCTTTTGCCTTACGGGCCACGGTAATGTAATCACCCGGTTCTGCTTCAATGTACTTGCTGTCGTCCCAGTCTACTGCCACATCCTTGATGAATTGGAAAGCATCCATGTGCTTTTCGTAGTTCTCAACCAAGTCGGCAGCCATCTGCAACGGGCTGTATAAAGTTACATACAGAGCGAGTTGCTTAGCAAGTGTAGTCTGCACTTGTCCGTGGGGCAAATCGCCCATAAAGTCAAGTTTGGTATCGAAGATACCCGGTGTATAATCCATCGGACCGCCAATCAAGCGGTTGAATGGAAGCAATGTGGTATGGAACGGTTTGCTACCGCCGAATGCCTCATATTCAGTTCCTCGTGCAGATTCGTTGCCAATCAAGTTAGGATAAGTACGGCACAAACCGGTAGGGCGTACAGCTTCGTGCGCATTTACACAAATTTTGTAGTCGGCTGCCTTCTTCACGGCATAGAGGTAGTGGTTGTTCAGCCATTGCCCATAATGATGTTCACCACGGGGAATCATATTACCTACATATCCGCTCTTCACGGCATTGTAGCCATTATCCACCATAAACTGATAGGCCTTGTCCATGTGACGTTCGTAGTTGCGCACCGAACCGGATGTCTCATGATGCATCATCAGCTTCACGCCTTTGCTCTTGGCATATTCATTCAGCATCTTCACGTCGAAATCGGGATAAGGGGTCACAAAATCGAATACATAATCCTTGGATTTGCCAAACCAGTCTTCCCAGCCTTCATTCCAGCCTTCTACCAATACTTGGTCCAGACCGTGCTCAGCTGCGAAGTCGATGTACTTTTTTACATTTTCGTTAGTGGCACCGTGACGGCCGTTGGGCTTCATTTTGGAGTAGTCCACTTCACCCAGTTTGATGGAGGGAAGGTCGTCTGTATATGCCCAGGTGCTCTTACCTGCAATCATTTCCCACCATACACCTACGTATTTCACGGGCTTAATCCAGGAAACGTCCTCGTAAGCACAAGGTTCGTTCAAGTTCAGCGTGATTTTAGAGGCAAGGATGTCACGAGCATCGTCGCTTACGATAACCGTACGCCACGGTGACGTGCAGGGAGCTTGCAGATAACCTTTATCGCCTACTGCATCGGGAGTAAGCCAAGATTCAAAAACAAAATTCTTATCATCCAGATTCAAGTGCATGCAAGAGTAATCCACTAAAGCAGCTTCGTGCAAGTTGATGTACAAACCATCAGCAGTCTTCATCTGCAAAGAAGTCTGAACACCGGTGGGCGAAAACGGGGTTTGCGAAGAGTTAGGCGTAATGGCCCCTTTCATCAGTCCGCGGATTTCAGAAAGTTTGGACTCTGTAAAGTCATACTCCTGCGTATCATAATCACCCGGAATCCAAAACGCCTTATGGTCACCCGTCATGGCAAATTGGGTACGTTCTTCCTTAATAACAAAGTAGTTCAAATTCTTTTGTAAAGGAAACTCGTAACGGAAACCGAGGCCATCATCGAAAAGACGGAAACGGATGATAATATTACGGTCTTGCGCTTTTTGATCCAGCGTTACAGCCATTTCATTATAATAGTTGCGGATTTGTTTCACCTCACCCCACACCGGTTCCCATGTTTCGTCGAATGTAGACGTTTGGGTATCGGCCAGAGTAAATCCGTTCATCAGTCCCGGATCATTCTTTAATTCCAAACCCAGCTTTGAGGGCTTTATAACAGCTTTTCCTTTGTAGAAAAGTTCATAAACAGGTTCACCTTGAGAATTGACGGAGAAGTTTAATTGAAGTTGTCCATTGGGCGAGGTGATGCTCTCGGCCATTGCTGCCCTACTCATAAAAAGTACGAGCAGGAAGCAGGTTAGTTTAATGCAAATTGCTTTCATGTTTCTCATGCTATGATTTATAATTTATTTGATGCAAATATAAGCAGGAAAGTCTCCTGATTTAAGGTTATCAAATGAAAATAGATATGAAATAAAAGCAAACGTTTGCATAAGTGATTATAAACCTGTTTTTTAAAAGAAATACCGCTCACTCGGAAATACAAATGGAATGAAAACACTATCTTTGTCAACTCAATACCAGACTTCAATTATTATGACTAAAATATTGATAGCCATATTTCTTGGCGGCGGCACAGGCAGCGTATTGCGCTATTGCGTGCAAATGGCACTCCATGAACGGATAGTACCCTACTCCTTTCCTTGGGCTACATTTGCCGTAAACATCATCGGAGGCTTCCTGATAGGATTGTTCTACGTCTTATCCGCCCGCTTCAACTTATCCGCAGAAGTAAGAATGTTGCTGACTACTGGCTTGTGTGGTGGCTTCACCACTTTTTCCACATTTTCCAACGACGGATTGATTCTAATTAAACAAGGATTTTACGGATTATTCGCCCTATATACCTTATTAAGTATCTTGTTGGGAATATTTGCAGTATGGGGCGGAAATATCTTAGGGAAGACCTTTTAAAACAGCAATCATGAGAACAGGCAAACCCTTCAGCATGCCGCCCGTACGGGTCATCTCCCCCACTTTTGAAAGTCAAGTCGAGAGTTCCAAATCACTCAAGGAATGGCTTAGGACCGAAGAAACTGTCAGAGGGATATGTTTCAGCAAACAAATGGAAGAATCAATGGATTGTTCTTATAAAAGTATCACCAATTGCACTTTCAGCCATGTACAGTTCAACAACTGTAAACTGAAAGCTACTCACTTTACGGATGTCCGTTTCGAGCATTGCGATTTGTCCAACATATCATTTGCAGAAAGCTCTCTTTTTCGGGTAGAATTCATTTCCTGTAAACTGGTCGGCACAAATCTGCCAGAAACAATCCTGAATCATTGCAGGATGCAGGATTGCAATGCGAGATACCTCAATTTTTCCATGAGTAAAATCAATCAGGCGGAGTTCACCACCTGCGATTTGCGCAACAGCGACTTCAACGACTGCAAGTTGACTTCCATCGCTTTTACCAATTGCGAGTTAGTAGAAGCGGAATTTTCGCATACTCCGCTAAGGGGCATTGACTTGAGCGATTCGCATATCGAGGGTATTCACGTCAATCTGCCGGATATACGGGGAGCTATCGTCAGTACCCACCAAGCCATGGACCTGACAAGCCTGCTGGGACTCGTAATAAAAGACTGAACAATTTTCCATTTTCACTTGTTATACCTATGGAATTTACATTTAAAATAAAATAAGATGAAAATAGAAAAGATTATCGGACGTGAGATTCTTGATTCAAGAGGAAACCCTACCGTAGAAGTTGATGTAATATTAGAGTCCGGCTTTATCGGCCGCGCTTCCGTACCCTCCGGTGCATCCACTGGCGAACATGAAGCCCTAGAACTGCGTGACGGTGATAAAAAACGTTATGGTGGCAAGGGCGTACTGAAAGCCGTTAACAATATTAATAATATCATCGCTCCCAAGTTGATTGGCATGTCGGTTCTTGAACAGATGAGTATCGACCATACCATGCTGGCCTTGGACGGCACAAAGACCAAATCCAATCTGGGTGCAAATGCAATCTTGGGGGTTTCGCTTGCCGTAGCCAAAGCAGCGGCGGCATACCTTGATATTCCCCTCTATCGCTATATCGGTGGAACAAATACATATGTAATGCCTGTTCCGATGATGAATATCATCAATGGCGGTTCGCACAGTGATGCCCCCATCGCTTTCCAGGAATTTATGATACGTCCGGTAGGGGCGAATTCTTTCCGTGAAGGTCTGCGTATGGGCGCAGAAGTGTTCCACGCCTTAAAGAAAGTATTGCATGACCGCGGACTTAGTACTGCTGTAGGCGACGAAGGCGGTTTTGCACCGGCACTGGCAGGAACAGAAGATGCGCTGGACTCCATCATGAGCGCCATCAAGGCTGCCGGCTACGAACCGGGCAAGGATGTGAAAATCGGTATGGACTGTGCCTCATCCGAGTTCTTTAAGAACGGTATCTATGACTACTCCATCTTTGAAGGCGAAAATGGTAAAAAACGTACTGCCGACGAACAAATAGCTTACTTGGAAGATTTGATTAATAACTACCCGATTGACTCCATCGAGGATGGCATGAGCGAAAACGACTGGGAAGGCTGGAAGAAGTTGACCGAACGCATCGGCAACCGTTGCCAGCTGGTAGGTGACGACCTGTTTGTAAC
>OIEE01000720.1_pt1 | contig 10357 bp, 5 predicted proteins | sample 1581701 | NCBI WGS metagenome assembly OIEE01 (sample SAMN01760976, study PRJEB22395) | human gut metagenome | reverse complement strand
GGGGGAGCCGATCTATCCCACACTAAAACCGCTGGATGCAGTTCAGAACGCTCCAGATAGCGACCTTTGGCATACGCTGATTGAGGCAGACAACTACCACGCGCTCCAGCTGCTGGAATATCTGTACGCAGAGAAGGTGGACTGCATCTACATCGATCCACCATACAACACCGGAGCAAAGGACTGGAAGTACAACAACGATTATGTTGACAGCTCTGATGCTTACCGCCACAGCAAGTGGCTCTCCATGATGGAGAAGCGCCTGAAAATTGCGAAAAAACTTCTGAATCCGAATGATTCCGTCCTTATTGTTACCATTGATGAAAAGGAGTACCTACATTTGGGCTGCCTTCTTGAGGAGATTTTTTCTGGGAAAACGATGCAAATGGTTAGTATAACCATTAATCCCTCTGGAGCAAAGCGAGATAATCTATTTTCGCGCTCTGATGAATATGCGTATATTATTCTCTTTGGTAACGCACAAGTGGTACACCCGAAAGGAAATGGCGATGAACGAGAAGTAAGATGGTGGTATTTACGCAGAACGGATTATGCCTCCAGAAGAGGGACTATTAAAGGAGGTGTGGCCCAATTTTATCCAATATATGTTGATGATAAGACAATGAAGATCATTGCTATAGGAGAGGCATTGAAACCAGAGCAACAAAGAGTTGATATCCCAGCTATTGAAGGTGCTACTCCTGTATTCCCCGTTAGAGACGATGGAGTTGAAATGAACTGGGGAATAACAAGGGACTCTTTACAGAAACTTTGTAAAGAAGGCGTTGTAAGAGTTTCTCCAGGAAGCAAAAACCAACCATATGTGTTTAGATATTTAAGTGCTAATTATGTTGATAAAATTAAAAGCGGTCGATGGGCCGTACGAGGTCTACGCGAGGATGGAACAAAAATAGTTGTCGAAACAGAAGGTAAGGTTACAAGAACGACAACCGTATGGCAAAACAAAAGTTATGATGCGGGACAATACGGAACATCTGTACTTGGCGATATAATAGGAAGCGGTAAATTCACTTTCCCAAAATCGGTGTATGCTGTAATGGATACACTCAAGTATTTTATTGCAAATAAGAAAAATGCTCTTGTTGTTGATTTTTTCGCAGGATCTGGTACAACCATGCATGCTGTCAATCTGTTAAATTCGATAGACAATGGTCATCGTCGGTGTATTATGGTAACCAACAATGAAGTTTCAGCGGATGAAGCAAAAGCGTTAGATGAAAAAGGATATAGGCCAGGAGATAAGGAGTGGGATAGACGCGGTATTGCTAGGTATGTCACATGGCCTCGAACGGTTTGTTCCATTAAGGGATGCAATATTGATGGCAAACCTCTCGATGGGAACTATGGATGTAACGTAGAACAATATACCGAAATTGACGGGGAAACCATTAATCCCGAAACTGGAAAAAAGATTCGAGGAAAAGTATATAAAAAAGAAAAAGAACCTGCTTATCCTGAATTAGCGGATTTGAAGATGTCTGATGGATTCAAAACCAATGCTGTGTTCTTCAAACTGAGCTTCCTCGACAAAACCTCCGTTGCTCTCGGCAGGCAGTTCCGTGAACTGCTTCCGGTGCTCTGGATGAAGGGCGGAGCCATTGGTAAGTGCCCAGCTCTTGAAAATGATGATCTCCCGAATATGCTGATCTTGCCGCAAAACAAAATGGCTGTTCTGGTAGATGAAATATATTATTCAGAGTTCGATGCCGAATTGAGCCAGCATCCAGAAATCCAGGCAATCTTCATTATAACGGATTCAGAGACAGCATACCGGTCGATGATCCGTACCTATGATGGCAAAGACTGCTATCAGCTTTACAGAGACTATCTGGATAATTTCAGAATCAATACGGGGAGGTAACCATGAGAGTAGAATTATTCCCTTTTCAGAAAAGAGCGCTTGCTGATATCCGTATGAAGACTGCGGAGGCAATGGGTAGCTATCACAGAACACATGCGCCGCAGGTGGTTTCCTTTACTGCTCCAACCGGAGCTGGAAAGACCATCATTATGTCCGCGCTGATTGAGGCTATTCTTTTCGGTGATGAACAATATATGGAGCAGCCGGATGCAATCATCGTCTGGCTTTCGGATTCGCCTCAGCTGAACGAGCAGTCAAAGCAAAAGATCGACTCCAAGGCTGATAAGATCAAGTTGTCGCAGTGCGTTACGGTTTCCGAGGAATCCTTTGATAAAGAGGTATTTGAGGACGGTCATGTTTATTTTCTGAATACGCAGAAGCTGTCGGTCACCTCCAAGCTAACGAAAAATGGCGATGGCAGGACTTATACAATTTGGCAGACGCTTGCAAATACTGTTCGGGAAAAGAGCGACAGGCTGTACTTTATCATAGATGAAGCACACCGCGGCATGCAGGGACGTGAGGCCAGCAAGGCCACGACAATCATGCAGAAATTTATCAAGGGTAGCGATGAGGATCATATTCCGCCGATGCCAGTGGTGATTGGTATGTCTGCGACGACTCAACGGTTCAATGCTCTGGTCGAGGGTACATCCTCAACCATACATAAGTCCATTGTCACAGCGGATGAAGTGCGAGCGTCCGGACTTTTGAAAGACCGCATTGTCATCACTTACCCAGAGGCCGGTGCGGTCAACAACGATATGGCTATCCTGCAGGCGGCAGCAGACGACTGGAAGGAAAAGTGGGAACATTGGACGCAGTATTGTTTTGAGCAGCATTACGCCTATGTGAATCCAATTCTGATCATCCAGGTGCTAAATGGAACCGGGGGCAAGCTGACCGATACCAATCTGGATGATTGCATCGCAAAGATCGAGGAGCGGACAGGATTCAAGCTGGAAAACGGTCAGGTAGTCCACACCTTCGGAGGAACAACTGCCTCCCTTACGGTAAACGGGTTTGAAGTACGTTATGAGGAACCTTCTCGTATCGCAGATGACCGAAATATCCGTGTTGTGTTCTTTAAAGAAAATCTGTCTACAGGATGGGATTGCCCAAGGGCAGAGACCATGATGTCCTTCAAACACGCGAATGACGCTACCTATATTGCCCAACTCCTTGGACGCATGGTCAGAACTCCGATGCAGATGCATATTCAGGTCGATGATGTCCTGAATGATGTGCATCTGTTTTTACCGTATTTTAACGAGGAAACGGTCAAAGATGTCGTGGAGGCATTGCAGAGCACTGAGGGTGGAGATATTCCGACAGACATATATGGCGAGTCACTATCTGGAAAACGCTTCGAGACACTAACTGTTAAACCGAAGAAGAAAATGCAAATGTCAATTCCGGGACAGATGACTTTGGAGGTGTTTGCAAATCAAGGTACCGAGGCGCCAGCTTTGGTATCCATAACGGATACACAGGGTGCACCTACTCCGGTACAGCAGCAGACACAGATTCCGGATGTAGCAGAAGTGACACCCGCACAGCCTACAAATGCCTTCCAGCAAATGAGCGCCGATAGCACACAGACCGTTCAGACGGATGTTAAACCGACAGCAGATGCTCAGCCGAGCGCAGTTACTGCACCCGAAACTATGGCTCCAGATAGCCAGCAGGAAGAAGTAGAGGATTTATTTGACCGTGAAGCGGTTATGAAATTTATCAATGATGCCGGCCTGCTTTCTTATAATGTCAGAGCGCTCCGGATTAACGATTACCTCAAATCGCTATATCGGATGGCACACCTGCTTAGTATGTCCAAGCTGCACCGTGAGGCAATCAGAGAGGTGCAGGATGAGATTGTCCAGATGATTCGTGATTATGTGGAAAATCTGAAAGCTAAGGGCAAGTACGATGACCTCGTGCAGCAGGTGAAACAGTTCAAGCTTGCCACGCAGATTTTTGATGTGTTCGGCGAGACTGTGGACAACTATTCTGTTCATGATATGTTTACGACGACCGATACAGATATTGAACGTCAGTTCCAGATTGCCGATGTGAAGTTGGGACGCGAAGGCATCGGTATGGCATACGGCAAAAAGTATGGCAACTTCAGCGACCTCACGGCTTTTAAAGTAGACGTCATCCTTTTTGTTGCTGACGAGGACTGCATGAACAGACTTCATGCCTATGCGGAAAATCGGTTCCACGAACTAAATGATAATTATCGCAGATATATTGCCACTATCAACTCAGAGAAAATCCGCAGAGATTACGACAGCATCGTCTCTGACGGTGATGTGGTCAGCAAGCATAACTTCCGTCTTCCGGAGACAATACAGGTTCCGCATGAGGCCGGTGGCAAAGAATACCGTGATCACTTGTTCGTTAGTGATGCCACGGGAACAGCGAAACTGAAGCTAAACGGCTGGGAGGCTGATCTGATTGCAGAGGAAGAAAAGCGGCAGGATTTTGTCTGCTGGATTCGCAATCCTTCCAGAGCGTCATGGGCACTGTGCATTCCCTATGAAATCAACGGAGAGATTAAACCAACTTATCCCGATTTTATCATAGTGCGTGAAGATGAGCGCCTTGGCTATGTGATCGATATCCTTGAGCCACACAGTGCAGACTTTAAGGACAATCTTGGAAAGGCTAAAGGTTTTGCAGAATACGCAAGACAGAATCCGGGTGTCGGTAGAATCCAGCTTATCCGTATGGGTAAGGATGCAGCGGGAAGAAATCAGTTCAGACGACTAGATATGTATAAAACAGCAATCCGTGAAAAGGTTTCTTGTGCGATAAACACAGATGAGCTAGATCATATCTTCGATACAGATGGTGTCATCGAGTAAGAATCATAATATCTAGGTATTTTCACAACATCTGGAACTTCGATACTTTTGAAGCAAAGTTGGATAATAACAAACAAAACCTTCCACAGAATTCATCTCCCCACTGGATGAAATCTGTGGAAGGTTATGTTTTAGGAGGCTGTGAATGTGCAAGCTGCGATATAGTTGCATCTTCATAGGCGACTAAAACAAGGGGAGTGCAGAGGGGAGCAATCTCCTTTGACGCTGGGTTTCCAATAGGGGCGCGAAGCATCCCTGTTGGCACACGATTTTCCGTAGGAAAGTCTAGTGTGTTATACCTTTGCTTCCGGCTGACGCGGGAAAGGGGTTGGCTTCGCCATCTGCTGTACGGGCAGATAGCGGTTGACAGACGCTTTTCGGCGGCAGTATATGTGACGCTCGAAATCTTTGATTTCGCCAGCGGAACTTATGCGGAGCTGGACAGGCGGATTTTGTGACATCAAGGTGACACAAATGCAGGATTTTTGAGAAGCAAAATCCGACTGGCCGGAAAAGGATGGAAAGGTAAAAACTCCCGTCCCGCCGCAGCGCCGCTCCCCGTTTCATCGTTTCTTCCGTTTTCCCGCGCTGGCTGATGAGGCTTTTCAGGTACTTGGACTTTTTAAGTCCGCTGATGATTGAGACAAACTCTTCCTTCGTAAGTGTGTCATAATCAAGTCCGATTGTTGCCATGAGCGCACGGACTTGCTTTTCCTCGGAACTACCCTCGAAGTTCATCGCATCCTGCAACTGCCCCTGCACGGTTGCGACAAGGGACGTTTCATCCGCAGTCATGGTGTCGGGACGATGCTGCTCTCGAATGTCACGGAGGATACCTTTCAGGTCATCTGCAATCAGGCTTCCGAAATACTCATCCTCTCTGATCTGCGCGACTTGTAGCGTCCGCAGGTGCAGGTCATTTTCCTCGCCGCCGTTTTTCATCAATGCCATCTGCCGGACGGCTTCCAGCACGGCGTTCATGTCGTTGACCCGCATATCTGCGATCCGGTCAACGTAAATTTCGGCGTCCAGCATAAACCGCTGGAAATCTTTATGGCAGATCAACTCCGACAGCAGCCGGTGGTTGAACTTGCCCGTTCTCAATACTTCGATTGCATCATCACCCAAATGCAGAGCGTCCAACTCTGTGTTTGGGTGATTTTTTTGTTCTGTCAGCCCCAGCAGGTAATCGGTGGACACGCCGTAGAACTTTGCCAGTTCCACCATGCTGAACGGGCTGATGTCCTTGAAATCGTCGGCTTCGTATTTTCCCAGCGCGGACTTTGAAATATCTGTCTCCGCAGAAAGCTGTTCCAGCGTCAGGCTGCGCTCTACGCGCAGGTCTTTGAGCCGTTCCTGAATGGTGAGTTTTGGCTGCATAGCGGTGTCCTCCCTTCAAATTTCTGCCCTTTCCCGGTCTTGTCCATGAGCGTGGAAATCTGCGTTTTTCAGCGCGTTTTCCGACCTCTTGGATATACGGGAGAGGGCTATATTTTTCGCTAAAATGGTCTTGCAATCGCACCTGAACCTTGAAAATTGCATGACCGTCCGAACGGGATATGTCCTCTGGCGAAGTGCCGCATCCAGCGCACCAAGGAGAACGAAACGCCGGGAGCGATCCTCCGGGCAGGAACGATGTTCGGAAAGAGCGGCAAAATCAAACGTAAAAATCAAAGCAAGTGAAAACGGCGAAATAGTTTTCTGCTCTGTGCGGTTATCCGCATGGAACAGAGCGCTATTCAGCAGCGAATGACGTTTGCCGTTCAGAATGATATTTCGCCGTTTCACGCAAAGACACAGCAGACGGCAAAAGCGGAAGGTGCCGCCTGTGACCAACGTATCATCGGCGGCATTTCCGGCGAAAAGCCGTGTATTAAAAACCAGCGCCCTATGGCGAACAGGCGTCACGATTTGACAAACCCATTTTACCATAGAGCGCAATGAAAAAACAGGAGGAAAGTTTGAATATGAGAAAATCTGAAACCTATCGCAATGAGATCAAGTCCTACATCGTCCGCACCGGCATGACCATGACGGAGGTGGTGGACTACCTCTCTGACGAGTACGGCTGGAGCCGCAGCGTTCCCAATCTCTCCGGCAAGCTCAAGCGCGGCTCGCTTCGCTACGGCGAGGCGGTAGAGCTGGCAGACGCGCTGGGGTACGACATTGTATGGCAGAAAAGGCGAAAATACGACCAGCAATAATTGCAAATTAGGCGAATTTGCGATATAATTAAAGCACTAAATTGCCCCATGCTAAGTCTGAAATTTAGCATGGATAGAAAGAGAGGGCACCACAATGTCTACTTCAACCATCGGACAGTATTTTTCTAATCGCGTTGAAGAACTGATTTCCGAGTTCACGGGGCATACTTTGATATTCTTCAAAGGATTTGGATTGGAACAGATTCGGTTTTTGATTACACATCCCAATTCATTGTTGGATGATGCCTCTCTGTTGCACGATGGGTTCCTTGATTTGGAAGCAATAGATGATAGATGGCTCGATCTTGCAGCATCTATCAAAAGCGCAACAAAACCGCTGGTGGGTTTTTATGAGGAGCTTTTGGCGATTAGACAACTCCTTCCCCATATGAAGATCGATAATATTGTAGTCATAGAAAATAATATCCTTTCACCGTGGGTTCCCTGCTATTTCCCATATAGTTATGCTGAAAAGCTTTTTGATTATTGGCAGACCGAGCATGAACCTCCTGCTGGGAGTCCCTTGGTCCAACTCGTCCAAATGTACGGAGATGTCAAGCTGCTGAAGGAGGAAAAAGCGTTACTCTTACCTGCTACTCTCGATGACGAACGCATTGAAATCGTTCCATTTTGGCAAGGCTGTGTGGTAGAGAAAGAACCGCTTACAGATGACATCAAGCATATTGAAGTTGGTAGCATAGAAGATTGGGAGTACTGTCTTAATATGACCAATGGTGTGTTTTCATCTGCGCTTTTCTTACAAAGCGGAGATAGCCTTTCTGCTCGAACCAGCGCAATTTTTATTGCGGCAAATCTGTTTAATTTGGAAGTATTTCTCGATGAACTTGAGCTGTATCAAGAAAAAATAGAGTATAATGATAGCCAATTTGTTCATGTGCTTCAAAAGTACTGGGGCAATGCGGCTCAATTTCGACCATTACTCTTTTACAAAGATCCTGACCGTTCACAGGAAACAGAAATAATAACCCAGGGGCAAATTATCGCTGAAATCGTAGATCAGTGTGAAGCTGCCCAAGATGGAGATATATTCAGCAATATATTTATAACTGCACCGACTGGTTCTGGAAAGTCGATTCTTTTCCAGATTCCTGCGATCTATCTTGCCGAAAAGTACAATCTTGTTACGATTGTCGTATCCCCGCTGATAGCTCTTATGAACGACCAGGTTGACCAACTGCAACGTGAACGAGGAATTTCTATTGCTGCCTGCATTAACTCAAGCATGAGCATAGAGGAACGTAGTGGTGTTATCGACCAGATACATGCAGGAAAAAAGTCCTTGCTATACCTTGCCCCTGAGCTGTTATTGACAACTCATTTGCAATCGTTTTTGGGCGGTCGGCAAGTAGGTATGGTTGTCATTGACGAAGCCCATACTGTCACAAGTTGGGGACGCGATTTTCGCTCAGATTATTGGTTCCTTGGCGATTTCTTGAAACAAACGGCTCGTGATGGCTTATCGTTCCCTGTACTGTGTCTGACAGCCACGGCTGTATATTCTGGTGATGACGATGTTGTAAATGATACAATTCACGAACTCGGTTTGGGAAAGACTATTATCCATCTCGGGAATGTAAAGCGGAGCAATATTTCTTTCGATATTCAACGCCATAACCCCGCTGAAGTTGAGGGACGAATCGAAAATGCCAAACTGGATTTGACGTTGAAGAGAATGCGTGAATATATTGCCAGAGGCGAGAAGGTACTTACTTATTTTCCCTATCGGAGTCAAGTCGATCAGATTTATAATCTGGTTAATGCCACAGACCATGTGAAGATTCGGAGATACCACGGGCAAATACCTTCGGCGGAACGCAAGATGGTGGAGCGAGACTATAAGGCGGGAACGGCTATGGGGCTGTTCTGCACCAAAGCCTTCGGCATGGGTATCGATGTTGGCGATATTAAACACGTTATTCACTTTGCCCCGACCGGCACACTATCTGATTATGTTCAGGAAATCGGAAGAGCCGCCCGCAATACCGAGATTCAAGGTGTAGCTCATATTGACTACTTTCCCAGTGATCTTCGATATGTTCGATCCTTAAATGGAATTTCTGAAATGCGGCAGTATCAGCTGCGTGAAATGCTGAAAAAGATATGTGCAATTCAACGAGCAAAGAAAAGGCGGAATCTGTTGATTTCGGCGGAAACGTTCGAGTACCTTTTTAAGGAAAAAGATGTCGAAAATCGGACAAAATCAGGCTTGTTGCTTCTTTCAAAAGACTTGAGCAACAAATACACATTCCCCGTTTTAATTGTACGTCCCAAAGCAATGCTTTCAAAAAACTATGTCAATGTTCCACACGAGATAGAAAATGAGTTTTTGAAGTTATTTGGATCATACTGCACATTCCAGCAAGGCATTGCACCTCGCACTGTTCCTACAAAGAATCAGAGCCGTGCATCCGATATGACAGTATACAGTTCTGGAAAAACCTTCCTTGTAGATATGGCGGGGATTTGGGAAAATTGTTACCCAGACCGCTCATTCGGCATGTTCAAAAAAGAATTTTTTGAGCGGGGAATTTCCGTGAGTGGAAAAAACTATACTGTTACACCGCGCGTCAGAGTAGAGATACGTTACTCTGATGACTATGTTGCCGTATCACAGCGCGTAGAGACTGTTATTACTGCAATTACGCAAATATTTGAGAAGTATAAAAACGGCGAGATAAAGCAGTTTTCTCAAAAGCAGTTTGAAGCAGAACTTGCTGAAATGCTTGGTGAAAAAGTGATTCCTCATGACAAAGCAGGCATGCTGCTTGACATATTCACCGAAAGCGTAAATGAGGATGCAGTATACAGCCAGAGTCGAAGCCGTGTCCGGGTTCTTCGTAGTAGGAAAATGCCCGGAGCGGACGAGACAGGATATTTTGTCAGCAGTGCCGCATACGCGCGACTTCCCAACTTCTTTATTCACCAAATTGGGCAGTGCGAGGTTAATACAGAAGATAATTCGTTCTTCCGATTTTACCCGTTGGTTCAAAATAAGCAAATTGAGATCATGCCATTGCTGCGTTTTATGGAATTGCTTGGGCTAGCAACCTATGAAATCCGAGGCGGAGAAAAAGCAGAAGTATTTATTCGTATTAACGATCCTGAAAAACTTGAGCGGCTGGCAACAAGCGGAAAATATACCAATGGTGTGCTGCAAAGCATTCAAGAACATCATCGTAATAATGAGCGACTTCTCACGGCATTCTTTTCTGCCGACATGAATGACGATGAGCGCTGGGAGTTAATCGAGCAATACTTTTTGGGCAATGAGGAATATGTAAGACGCATTTTGCACATTGCTGATTAAGTCAAAAATCCCTTTGGAACAAAGGGCGCACTTCTATACTCCCCTGACGGGAGTATGTGCGCTCTGCGAGGCAGAC
>OIEE01000719.1_pt1 | contig 10379 bp, 9 predicted proteins | sample 1581701 | NCBI WGS metagenome assembly OIEE01 (sample SAMN01760976, study PRJEB22395) | human gut metagenome | reverse complement strand
ACTAGCTGCCACTACGGGAGTTAACCCCAATCATCTCCTCAGCGGACAATTAACTCCCAGCGAATTACGGCAAATACACGAGGCATCAACAGAGTTGTCTCATCTGCCTATTCATATCGATGATAATCCGTCGGTGAGTATGGATTACGTTCGTTCTTCTGCTAAACTGTTACAAAGTAAAGGAAAATGTGACGGTGTCATCATCGACTACCTGCAACTGTGTGACATGAAAACAGACCAACACAACCGCAACCGAGAGCAGGAAGTGGCCCAAGCTAGCCGCAAAGCCAAGATGATGGCAAAAGAATTGCATATCCCTGTGATACTACTCAGTCAATTAAATCGTAATGTAGAGGGTTGGCTATTTTTTTCAGCTTCATTATCGGAATGTGGATTTCATTAGAACGTCCTCCGATGCAGACAATGGGAGAGACACGGCTGTGGTATTCTTTCTTCCTTCCGTTGGCGGGATTGATAACATACATACGTTGGAAGTACAAATGGATTCTTAGTTTCAGTTGCATCCTTTCGTTCGTCTTTATCTGTATCAATATCTTCAAACCGGAGATTCACAATAAAACGTTGATGCCCGCTTTGCAAAGTCCGTGGTTTGCTCCTCATGTCATTGTGTATATGTTTGCTTACGCTATGTTGGGAGCGGCGACGGTGATGGCTGTCTATTTGCTTTGGTTCAAGAAGAAAGAGATTGAACGGAAAGAAATGGATTTGTGTGATAACCTCACTTATGTAGGTCTGGCATTTATGACATTAGGTATGCTTACAGGAGCTATCTGGGCGAAAGAAGCCTGGGGACACTACTGGGCTTGGGACCCGAAAGAAACCTGGGCAGCGGCGACTTGGTTTGCTTATCTGGCATATATCCATTTCAGATTGGGAAAGCCATTAAAGGCACGTCCGGCATTGGTTATTTTATTGGTCTCTTTTGTCTTATTACAAATGTGTTGGTATGGAATCAATTATCTTCCGTCCGCACAAGGAGTCAGTGTACATACGTATAATTTGAATTGAAATATCAAATCATTTAAACTGCACTATCAATGAAAACATTTTATTGGTCATTCTTGCTTATGCTATTGCCAAGCATGGCATACACACAAAACACGGAGAAAGAGAATGAATTTACGATGTCTATGCAAATCAGACCTCGTGCGGAGTATCGGAATGGTGCATTGACTCCACGGGATGAAGGGGTGGCTCCTACGTCCTTCATCAATAACCGCGCGCGTTTGTCGATGGATTATAAACGTTCGGATCTGGAACTGAAGATGTCGGCACAGCATGTAGGTGTTTGGGGACAGGATCCGCAGATTGAAAAGAACGGGCGTTTTATGCTGAATGAGGCTTGGGCAAAGATGAACTTTGGCGAAGGATTCTTTGCCCAACTGGGACGTCAGTCGTTGATTTATGATGATGAACGTATTTTGGGAGGATTGGACTGGAATGTAGCGGGTCGTTACCACGATGCGTTGAAGCTGGGATATGCCAACAAAAATAATGAAGTGCATTTGATTCTTGCTTTTAATCAGAATAATGACAGTAGAACAAGCGGAGGCACTTACTATGATTCTTCTACGGGGCAGCCTTATAAGAATATGCAAACCGTTTGGTATCACTATAAGGCGGACAATGTTCCGTTCGGGGCTTCTTTATTGTTTATGAACTTGGGATTGGAAACGGGCGATAAAGTTACGGATGATTCTCACACCCGTTACTTGCAAACAATGGGAACCTACCTCACTTATAAGAACAGTAACTGGAATCTGGATGGTGCTTTCTACTATCAGATGGGTAAGAATAAAGCAGCGGAGAAAGTTTCAGCTTTGATGGGAAGCATACAGGCTGCTTATACGTTTGACCAGACATGGGGAGCTGTGGCTAGCTTTGATTATCTAAGTGGTGATAAGGGAAATGGCGGTAAGTACAAAGCTTTCGATCCTCTTTATGGAACTCATCATAAATTCTATGGAGCAATGGATTATTTTTATGCTTCTACCTTTGCGAACGGTTATGCGCCGGGATTGATGGATGTCCGTATCGGAGGTCGTTTCCGTGCATCTGACAAGGTGGATATGGAGCTTAATTATCACTACTTTAGTACAGCCGTAAAGGTTCAGGACTTGAAGAAATATTTAGGATCGGAAGTCGATTATCAGATAAACTGGTCGATAATGAAAGATGTGAAACTCTCTGCCGGATATTCTTTTATGCGTGGTACGAAGACGATGGACGCTGTGAAAACCGGCAATCATAAAAGCTGGCAGGACTGGGGTTGGCTATCGTTGAATATCAATCCGAAGATATTGTTTGTGAAGTGGTAAATCCAAGGGAATAGATAGAATTTAAATAAAGAGAGAGTTTTTGAAAGGTTTTGAATTTATAAAATCATCCTTACTACAGTATATCTGAAGTGAGGATGATTTTTTGTTTTAACCACTTCTTGATAGCTACACTCTTATTGTTACGTCTGTTGTTACGGATATTTTTCTAAATACGTCGTTACAGATACTTTTCCAAAGTTGTTTTATCTAAAATCTCGATTCGTTTTCCTTCCATGATGACGAGTCCTTCTTTCATCATCTTATTGATTTCTTTAGATAGAGCAGGGCGTGACACATTTAAATATTCGGCGAGCTGGGATTGAGTGTGCATGATATCTACTACTAACGAGTCTTTTTTCTTATGTTCGTATAGATAAACAATGAACCTTTCCCGTACGGTTTTGCGTGAAAGAGGTTTCAGGCGGGATACAGTACAGATGTTACAATTACCTGCGATACAAAGAAAATTATGAAGAACTTGTGGGTCCTGACTAATTACTTTGAAGGTTGAATCTTTGGTTGCCATAAGTATCACACTGTCCTCAAGAGCAGTGAAAGTAGCCGGCAAAGTATTGTTCGAATTAAAAAGATGAGGAGTGGCGAAGGTACGTGGAGCGATAATGTATTCAATCATCACCTCATTACCTAATCCGTCAATAATATCTGTACGTAGTTTTCCTTCCAAAAGTACAAATAACTTGTTGCAGGGTGTTCCTTGTGTAACGACTATCTCTTTTTTATTAGCCGCATAGATTACAAAATCCAGCTTTTCCAATAAGGACTCTTTGATGTTTAAAGGTAAATCCCTGAATAAGGGGATTTGAAACAGCTTTTCTTTATGTGAGTCGGTCAGTTGTATTTTTTTCATTGTATCATGTTGTCTGTATCACGGGCAAAGATATAAATTATATATTAGTGAAAGAAACTTTCAGAACTATTTGTAGAATAACTATATACAAGAAAGTTGTTAAAACGAATGCAAAATATAGAATCTGTAATTATGGTATCTTTCTCTGTAATTTATCTACATGCAGGATACCTTTATTTGTCTATTTTTGCAACATGAATCATTGATAAAAAGAATTCTGAAAACAAAAAGTAATAAAAGAAAGTTATGGCTAAAAAAGTTTTGATAATTTCGTCCAGTCCACGTAAAGGTGGTAATTCGGATTTGCTTTGTGATGAATTTATGAAAGGTGCTATCGAGGCGGGCAATGAAGTAGAGAAGATTTTTCTGAAAGACAAAACGGTTCATCCTTGTACGGGATGTAGTGTTTGCAGTATGTACGGTAAACCTTGTCCGCAGAAGGATGATACAGCGGAAATCGTGGAGAAGATGATTGCTGCCGATGTGATTGTAATGGCAACTCCTGTTTATTTCTATACCATGTCCGGGCAGATGAAGATTATGATTGACCGTTGTTGCGCACGTTATACGGAAATAACCAATAAGGAATTTTATTTCATTATTGCGGCAGCAGAAAACGATAAAGCAATGATGGAGCGTACTATCGACGGCTTCCGTGGCTTCCTCGATTGCTTGGAAGGACCACAGGAAAAAGGGACGGTCTATGGAATCGGTGCATGGAAAGTAGGAGAGATTAAAGATACTCCCTACATGCAGGAAGCATATAATATGGGAAAAATGGTGTAACTGTTTGTTTTCCATATTAAAGATATTCATAAAGAATATGATAAATGGATTTGTTCGAATATTTGAGATATCGTTTCGAACTTAACTTTTAAAACCTGACGGGAAATCTGGAAAAGACGGTTATGTTTTCCAGATTTTCCCCTTTTTACGATTACTTAATTGACTGGATTGCTTGTTCTGCCACAGAATTATTATAATTTTGTGGCAGAACTTTTTATTTTGTATAATTCGTTTGATAACTAACTAAGTATCATGGGCTATAAAATAACGACTCTTGTGGAGAATTGTGTCTATGGACGTAAATTGCAGGCAGAACATGGTCTTTCTCTATATATCGAGACTCAAGAACATAGATTACTTTTCGATACGGGAGCATCTGACTTGTTTATCCGTAATGCCCGCTTGTTGCATATTGACTTGCAAAAAGTCGATTATTTGATATTATCTCATGGTCATAGCGATCATACGGGCGGACTACGTTATTTTTTGGAATTGAATACGCAGGCAACCGTTGTCTGTAAGCGTGAGATTTTTTCTCCTAAATTCAAGGATGAACGTGAGAACGGGATGATGCATACACAAAACCTCGATCGTTCCCGTTTCCGCTTTATTACAGAGCAGGCCGAACTGCTTCCCGGAGTTTTCCTTTTTCCCTCTATTGATATTATAAATCAGGCAGATACCCATTTTGAACGTTTTTGGGTTCAGCAAGAAGATGGATGCAAAATACCGGATACTTTTCAGGATGAATTGGCGGTGGTATTGGTGGAACCGGAAGGATTTTCCGTATTAAGTGCCTGTTCTCATCGGGGAATAACCAATATTTTGCGTACGGTTCAGGCTGCCTTTCCCGAATCTCCTTGTAAGTTACTTCTGGGAGGTTTTCATATCCATAATGCGGAAAAACAAAAATATCAGGTCATTGCAGATTATTTACAGGAATATCTTCCCCGACAGATTGGCGTTTGTCATTGTACGGGAGTGGATAAATATGCCTTCTTTTACAAGGACTTTGGTGACAGCACATTTTATAATTACACGGGAAAACTAATTCAAACCGATTTATCGGAATAAATTTATAATAATTTGATATGAAGAAACTAATAACTTCTTTAGCGCTGGTACTATCAGCATTATCCAGCTATGCAATTACTCCTTTGTGGATGCGTGATGCACGTATATCACCGGATGGATCAGAAATTGTTTTTTGTTACAAGGGTGACATTTATAAAGTCCCAGCACAAGGAGGAACAGCTGTTCAACTCACCACACAAACCTCTTATGAAGCCAATCCGGTTTGGTCGCCCGATGGCAAGCAAATTGCGTTTGCCAGTGACCGGAATGGAAATTTTGACTTATTCATTATGCCTGCTGACGGAGGTGCCGCCCGGCGACTGACCTATCATTCTGCATCAGAAATACCGTCGGCTTTTACTCCGGATGGAAAGTATGTCTTTTTCTCTGCCTCTATACAGGATCCGGCAAGCAGTGCCCTGTTTCCTACAGGAGCGATGACGGAATTATATAAAGTTCCTGTTGCCGGCGGACGTACCGAGCAAGTGCTGGGCACTCCTGCCGAACTGGTCTGTTTTGATAAAACAGGGAAGAACTTTCTTTATCAGGATCGTAAAGGGTTTGAAGATGAATGGAGAAAGCATCATACTTCTTCCATTACGAGAGATATTTGGTTATATAACACCCAAACGGGAAAACATACGAACCTGACAAACCGGGGAGGAGAGGACCGTAATCCTGTGTATGCACCTGATGGTAATGCTGTCTATTTTTTAAGTGAGCGTGATGGAGGTTCCTTCAATGTGTATACTTTCCCTTTGAATACCCCACAGGAAGTGAAAGCTGTGACTACTTTCAAAACTCACCCGGTACGTTTTTTGTCTGTCAGCGATAAAGGTACCTTATGTTATACCTATGATGGTGAGTTATACACACAGAAGTCTGGTGCACGTCCGGAAAAAGTAAAAGTAGAACTTGTTCGTGATGATGAACAGCAGCTTGCTACACTTAAATTCTCGCAGGGAGCAACTTCCGCTTCTGTATCTCCGGACGGTAAACAAATTGCTTTTATTGTACGTGGTGATGTGTTTGTGACTTCAACTGATTATGCTACCACCAAGCAAATCACAAATACTCCGGCAAAAGAAGCTGCCGTTTCTTTTGCTCCGGACAATCGGACACTGGTTTATGCCAGCGAGCGAACCGGTAACTGGCAACTTTATACCGCCAAAATAAGTCGTAAGGAAGACCCGAATTTCCCTAATGCCACTCTTATTGAAGAGGAAGTATTATTACCGTCTAAAACGGTAGAACGTACTTATCCGCAATATTCACCGGACGGTAAAGAATTGGCTTTTATCGAAGACCGTAATCGTTTGATGGTACTCAATTTGAAAACAAAAAAGGTACGTCAGGTAACGGATGGTTCTACATGGTATAACACCGGAGGAGGATTCGATTACGAATGGTCGCCTGATGGTAAATGGTTCACTCTTGAATTTATAGGCAACCGTCACGATCCTTATTCGGATGTAGGCATTGTCAGCGCACAGGGAGGGGCAATTACTAATCTGACAAATAGTGGATATATCAGTGGTGCTCCGCGTTGGGTACTCGATGGGAATGCTATTCTTTTCCAAACCGAACGCTATGGTATGCGTGCGCACGCTTCCTGGGGATCGCAGCAAGATGTGATGTTGGTGTTTCTCAATCAGGATGCTTATGATCGTTACCGTTTGAGTAAGGAAGATTTCGAATTACTCAAGGAATTTGAAAAGGAACAGAAGAAGGCAAAGGAGAAAGATGATGATAAGACGAAAGACGGAAAGAAGTCTAAGGCGGAAAAAGCAGATAAAGGAAATGCTGACAAAGACAAGATCGACGAGGATAAGGCAGACCAAAAAGAGATACTTGTCGAGCTGAACGGCATTGAAGACCGTATCGTACGTCTGACTCCCAATTCATCCGACTTGGGTAGTGCCATACTTTCAAAAGACGGGGAAGATCTTTACTATTTCTGTGCGTTCGAAGATGGATATGACCTTTGGAAAATGAATCTCCGTGAAAAAGATACGAAGCGTCTGCACAAACTCAATACCGGTTGGGCATCGTTGATGTTGGACAAAAAAGGAGATGTCTTTTTGTTGGGAAGCCGGATTATGCAAAAGATGGATGCTAAGTCGGATGCGTTGAAGTCCATCAGCTATCAGGCTGAAATGAAAATGGACTTGGCTGCCGAACGTGAAACGATGTTTGACCATGTGTACAAACAGCATCAAAAACGTTTCTACAATGTCAATCTGCACGGGGTTGACTGGGATGCTATGACTAATGCTTATCGTAAGTTCTTGCCTCATATTGATAACAATTATGACTTTGCAGAATTATTGAGTGAGTGGTTGGGTGAGCTGAATGTTTCACATACCGGAGGACGTTATTCTCCCAAAGGAAAAGGAGATGTCACTTCTAATCTCGGACTCTTGTTCGACTGGAATTATCAGGGAAAAGGAATGCAGATTGCTGAAATAATAGAAAAAGGTCCGTTCGATCATTCACGTACCAAAGTAAAGGCTGGTTGCATCATTGAAAAGATTAATGGAGAAGAGATAACTCTCGATAATGACATAACCTGCTTGCTGAATAATAAAGCAGGGAAGAAAACATTGATTTCAATCTACAATCCACAAAGTAAAGAGCGTTGGGAAGAAGTGGTGATACCGGTCACCAACGGGCAACTGAATGGATTGTTATACAAACGTTGGGTAAAACAACGTGCGGCAGATGTTGAAAAATGGTCGAAAGGACGTTTGGGATATGTTCATATTCAGTCGATGGGAGATGACAGCTTCCGTACTGTATACTCGGACATTCTGGGAAAATATAACAACTGCGAAGGCATTGTGATTGATACCCGTTTCAACGGTGGTGGCCGTCTGCATGAAGATATTGAAATACTGTTCAGTGGTCAGAAGTATTTTACACAAGTAGTGCGTGGACGTGAAGCCTGTGATATGCCGAGTCGTCGTTGGAACAAACCTTCCATTATGCTGCAATGTGAGGCCAACTACTCGAATGCACACGGAACTCCGTGGGTATATAAACATCAAAAGATTGGCAAACTTGTCGGTATGCCTGTTCCAGGTACTATGACAAGTGTGTCCTGGGAAACTTTACAAGATCCTTCACTGGTTTTTGGTATTCCTATCGTCGGTTATCGTTTGCCTGACGGCAGTTATTTGGAAAATACCCAATTGGAACCGGATGTAAAGGTTGCCAATAATCCGGAAACAGTAGTCAAAGGAGAGGATACCCAACTAAAGGTGGCTGTGGATGAACTTCTGAAAGAGATAGATAGTCAGAAGAAGTAAATACGAGTATAATTATATCTAAAATAAAGAGTCGCTTCTTTGAAAGAATCAATCAGATTCTAACAGAGAAGCGACTTTCTTTTATAGCAATTTTCTTATATTGACCTTTTTATATGACTCCTTTTATAAGGCGTTTATTTTAAATAGATATAGGGCTTACTTCCAGACCGGCAGTAATCTATGGAGAGTTTTTATAGTCATTATCTTCTGATTCAGGAAGCTGACGATATACCCCGTTATACAAGCGGCAATGAGTGATCCTTCTCGTACTCCCTGAATACCTTGAGTCAGCAGCAGCGAGAGAATCACGGCTAATATAACCAAAGTAATATCAAAATAAACTTTGAACTTTCCAAATTCCTTGTTATAATGGCGGGATGCATATTTCACAAATGCTTCTGCACTCATCATGGCTACTTTTGGTTTCAGTTCAAGCACTACTCCGATAGACTGCACCATGCATCCTGTAAGTAATAAAGCAATCGACATACCATAATTAGCGGGATGCAGTTCGCTTGTCAGCATCATATTGAAATCGATGAATGCCGAAAAGATAAAAGAGAACGGTAGTTGAAGAAGAATTTCAACAATATCCTGTCGGGTTCTATTCTTTCGGATTAACCAAAATTGTCCCAGGATAAGCACCATATTGATGATAAATGTGCAAGTACCCAACGATAAAGGACTATTCAGGCTTAACACATAATTGATGCTCGATATGGGAGTAGTTCCTAATGCCGAGCGTATAATCAACACGATACCTGCCGCTAAAAAATAGAGTCCGATAACAAACACTAAATACCTCTTAAAAATCTCTTTCATTTCCATGTCTTTTTAACCTCTTTCTATTGATTCCCTTCTCATGTATTGAGAAGGATATGCAAAGGTCCTGTTTTTTACTCTGAAATAGATTATCTAATTCCATACAGTTTTTGTCATATCCGAAACAAATCGTATTTTTACGTCATAAAATAAAGGTGTAAATGGTAAAATCTCGTATATTTGATAATACGCAACTATTGAAGGAGCATCCTGAACTTCCTCATTATAAAGAGGAGGTAGTCTGTTTCCGGAGTGAATATAAAGACAGAAGTTATCCGGCAAATGAATGTTATTTCAATCGGGAGCTTTATATGATATTCGTTCTTGAAGGCCGTTCGGAAATTCTACTGAATGGAGAGTTTATTGCGATAGAACCGAATATGTTACTTATTCACGGAGCAAATTATCTCACGGAACATCTTTATTCAAGTCGGGATATTAAATTTATCACTCTCGCCCTTTCCGAATCTATGCGGACGGACGATTCATATCTGACACAAATCACGGCAATCCTGTTGGCAACCATGAGGCGGAATAAGCAATATACGATTCAGTTGACAGAGTATGAAGCTCAAATCATCCATAAGGAGCTGGAAGTATTGATGCATCTGATGAATATTGAACATCATTTCCTTTTCCGGCGTATACAGGCAGCCTGCAATTCTCTGTTTTTGGATATAGCAGATTTTCTTTCCCGAAAGACCGTTATCAAAAAAGAGATCAGTCGTAAAGATCACGTTCTGCAAGAATTTCATGCACTCGTTACTCGTCATTTCAGGGAAGAACATTTCGTGAGCTTTTATGCGGATAAACTGGCTATTAGTGAACAGTACCTGGCACGCATTGTACGTCTTGGAACAGGTAAGACTATCAATAGCCTTATTAATGAATTGTTAGTAATGGAAGCGCGTACTTTATTGAGTTCTACCAAATTTACGGTTGGCGAGATTGCTGCTAAACTGGGGTTTAGTGATGCAGCCGGTTTTTGTAAGTTCTTTAAAAGAAATGCGGGACAGACTCCGTTGAATTATCGGAAAGGATTATTGATTTGAACGGAAAGGATTGCTGAACTGAATGGGGAATTACTGAACTGAATAGAGAATATAATGAATTTAAATAATAAGTTGGCTGATTTGAATAAAAATGGAAGTAGGTTGATGGAACTCAACTGTCCTTAAAGAC
>OIEE01000713.1_pt1 | contig 10424 bp, 11 predicted proteins | sample 1581701 | NCBI WGS metagenome assembly OIEE01 (sample SAMN01760976, study PRJEB22395) | human gut metagenome | reverse complement strand
CCCTGCACGCAGCACAGGCCGAGTGTGTCGCCGCGCTTCGGCAGGCCGAAGCAGACTGCGACCGCCGCACCGCATTGGAGGCCGACCGTCAGGCAAAAAGCCGCCAGCGCCCGGCACTGGAACAGGCCGCGCAGAACGCCGACCTTTTCCTCTGCGATGCCACCTACCCCGACAACGAGCAGGAGGCGCAGGCAAAGCAGTGGGGGCACAGCACTTTTGCGCAGGGCGCGGCCATTGCCCGTGACGAAACCGCCGATCGACGTAAGCCGCATGTTCCGGGAGTCATCACCTTCGCCTTGGGCAAGCCGGTACGCGCGAAGACAGCCGGGCAGATCGCCTATGTCAACGCCATCGAATCGCATACCATCACCTTCGCCATCGGTCCGGCAGGCACCGGCAAGACCTATCTGGCTGTGGCCATGGCAGTGAAAGCGTTCAAGGCCAAGGAAATATCCCGCATTGTGCTGACCCGCCCGGCAGTGGAAGCAGGTGAAAAGCTGGGCTTTCTGCCCGGTGATCTGCAGCAGAAGGTAGACCCTTATCTGCGCCCGCTGTATGACGGCCTGTTTGATATGCTGGGTGCCGAAACTTACGAGCGCCTTGTGGAAAAGCAGATCATTGAGGTTGCACCGCTTGCCTATATGCGCGGACGCACACTGGATGATTCCTTTATCATTCTGGACGAGGCACAGAACACCACACCGGAGCAGATGAAAATGTTCCTCACACGTATGGGTGTCGGCTCCAAGGTGGTGGTTACCGGTGATGTGACCCAGATCGATCTGCCGGAACGCACCCGCAGCGGTCTTGTGGATGCACTGCACGTGCTTAAAAATGTAAATGGGATTGCACAGTGCTATTTTACTGAGAAAGATGTTGTGCGCCACCGTCTTGTGCAGGAGATTATCAAGGCTTACGAAAAGGCTGCACACCCTGAAAAATAAAATCACCAGAATTCATATAAAGCCATCAAAAACAGAAAGGAGTGGACTGATTTATGTCCAATAAAGTTTTGATCACCAATTCACAGAAGGCCGTCAAGGTTCCTTCCGGTCTGCGCATTCTCATCCGCCGTGCCTGTAATGCCGTGCTGGAGTATGAGCATTTTGAAGCTCCTGCAGAGATCAGCGTGACCTTTGTGGATAACGCTGCCATTGCTGAGCTGAACAACCAGTACCGCAACAAGCCCATGCCCACCGACGTGCTGAGCTTCCCTCTGGGTGTAGACGGCAAATATGATGTTGACGAGAACAACGGCTGCAAAATGCTGGGTGACATCGTCATCAGTGGACGAAAATACCCGCAGGATCACCATTGAGGGGGTAACGCTATGAACATCTTAGCTGTGGATACAGCGGGCAAAACGGCTGGTGTGGCTCTTTCGCAGGGTGACCGCCTGCTGTGCCGGATGGCCGCAGACTTTGTGCAGAATGAGTTCCATGATTGCAATGCCCTCCAAAATAAAATCGTACTTTTCAGCAGATTCCAGTATAAATGACGCTTTTCTAAATGTCAAATTATGCTATAATAAGAGAGAAGGGGCTGTGGAGGAATCCTCCCGGCCCGTTCGTATGAAGTTCGGGGCGGCGCTGCCGCCCGGAAACGGAGGAACCATCCATGAAAGATCCCGCACTGGCATCGTCCAGCCGCTTGGGCGGCGCTGTGATCAGTGACCGCGTTGTTGCAAGCCTGCTGGAGGAGCTGACCAACGGGCGCTATGCCCAAGCCGACCGCCTGCCCGCCGAGGTAGACCTTGCCACCGAGTTGGGGGTAAGCCGCACCGTGATCCGTGACGCGCTGAGCGAGATGGAGCGCGCCGGTTATGTGGAACGGGTGCGCGGTATTGGCACGGTAGTGAACCGTGCTGTGCTGGGGCTGCGCAGCCGCTTGGACCAGAAGCTGGAGTACTACCCGCTGATCCGCAGCTTTGGCAGCTACCCCCATGCAGACGGCATTCAGGTGATGCTTCTTCGTGCAGGCGAGGAGATGGCCCACGCGCTGGCGCTGGAGGTCGGCGATGAGGTGATCTGCATCAAAAAGCGCATTCTGGCCGACACCACCCCGGTGATCTACTCCATCGACTACCTGCCCCGCAGCCTGTTCGGCAACCGGGACTACACCCGCATCGACCTGACCGGCGACATCTTTGAGATCCTGGAGCAGGAGTGCCACCAGCAGATCTCCTCCAATGTGGCGCACCTGAAGGCCAGCTGCGGCGACGAGGCCATCCGCGCAGCCATGCGTCTTGCCCCGGGTGAGGCCATGCTGCTGCTGGACGAAGTGTGTTTCAATCGTTTGTGCAGGCCGGTGATGCGCTCGCTGAGCTACTACACAAACTTTTTTGATTTTTCCATTTTACGCAAACTACTTTAAACGGAGGTATACTGTCCATGCGTCATCTGATCGATCCTTTGGATCTTACCCAGCAGGAGATCACACAGCTGCTTGATCTTGCCGACCGTATCTGCGCCGACCCTGCTGCCTATCAGGAGGTTGCCAACCACAAAAAGCTGGCCACCTTGTTCTACGAGCCCTCCACCCGCACCCGCCTGTCCTTTGAGGCGGCTATGCTGAACTTGGGCGGCCATGTACTGGGCTTCCCCAGCGAGAACGTGTCCAGCGCCACCAAGGGCGAGAGCGTGGCCGACACCATCCGGGTGGTTTCCTGCTATGCCGATATCGTTGCCATGCGCCACCCAAAAGAGGGTGCACCGCTGCGTGCTTCCCGCTACTCCCGCATTCCGGTGATCAACGCCGGTGACGGCGGCCATAACCACCCCACCCAGACCCTGACGGACCTCATGACCATCCGCCGCCGCATGGGACGGCTGGATGACCTGACCATCGGCCTGTGCGGCGACCTGAAATTCGGCCGCACCGTGCACTCCCTCATCAAGACCATGGCCCGCTGCAAGAACATCCGGTTCGTGCTTATCAGCCCGGAAGAGCTGCGCGTGCCGGACTACATCGTAAAGGACGTGCTGGAGGCCAACGGCATCCCCTACAAGGAGACCCGCAGTCTGGAGGAATCCATGCCGGAGCTGGATATCCTGTATATGACCCGCGTGCAGAAGGAGCGCTTCTTCAACGAGGAGGACTATATCCGCCTGAAGAACAGCTATGTGCTGACCCGCGAAAAGATGGCGCAGGCCAAGCCCACCATGGCGGTGTTGCACCCCCTGCCCCGTGTGAACGAGATCGCGCTGGACGTGGACGACGACCCGCGCGCCGCTTATTTTGAACAGGTGCAGAACGGCGTTTACGTCCGCATGGCACTGATTATGACCCTGCTGGGGCTTGCAGACCCCAAAGCACCGAAGGAGGAGAACTGATATGTTGAATATTGACGAGATTCAGAACGGTATTGTCATCGACCACATCAAGGCAGGTACTGCCGTTGGTCTGATGGATCTGCTGGGCATTGCGGGCAACCGCACTGCCAGCGTGGCGCTGATCCAGAACGCCCGCAGCAAAAAGACGGCCAGCGGCCGCAAGGACATCATCAAGGTAGAGGGCGATGCCTCCTGGCTGAACCTGGATGTGCTGGCTTATCTGGACCCGAACATCAGCGTGACCATTATTGAAAACGGCAAGGCTGTCCGCAAGGAGCAGCCCAAGCCCCCCAAGCGTCTGGTGAACATTGTGCGTTGCAAGAACCCCCGCTGCATCTCCAGCATTGAAGAAGAATGCGACCAGATCTTTGAGCTGAGCTCCAACGGCAAGTACCGCTGCATCTACTGCGAGCAGGAGCTGCAGGTAAAGCCGGAGTAACTGCGCTTTTTACGATTTTAAATGCGCTCCGCTTCGCTCTGCGCATAGTTTAAGGAATTGCATTTTAGTTTTGCAGCTCAGCCAAGCCTGCGGGCTTGGCTGAGCTGCTTTTTCACGGGAGGGACGCAGAGGGAAACCGCAGCTGCCGCGCTGGTTTTCTACCGAAACAGTCGCGCGGCGGGTCGGCTTTCTGCTGACTGGCAGATACGATGATTTAATAGATAAAAAGGACTGCTATCCTGGGCAAAACCCATGTACAGCAGTCCTTTTTGGTGCAAAAGAAAACTGACGGGACTCTTTGCAGCGCACGACACCCCGGCTTGCCTATGTCATTCCCGTACAGCAGGCAGCGCCGGAATTGCGACGCATCGAGAAGCTTTATCGACTGCAACCCCCAAAAGGCCCGCCGCAGAAAGTCCCGTCAGCAAGGTACTGTGCATTCCTGCACAGCCCAAAAAAGCAAAGGTAGGCAGCCTGCTTACACGCACCGCAGGCTGTTTTTCCATCCAGCAACAAAGCTCTTAAAAAGAGGGGTGTAACCCTCCCACCGCAACGTGACCATGTCCGCACGGAAGGCTTCCTTTACTGACCACAGTATAGCAGAGTTACGCTTCTGTTGCACAAAAATTGTCATATTCTGACGGTGCAGATGTCATGAATTGCCGGTGGGCACCGCACAGGTAAAGCGGAACCAATTGTCCCGGCAGCTCAGGGTATACTCCGCGCCGTGGCGTAGCAAAACATCCCGCACGTTGGAAAGCCCCATGCCGTGGCCGGGCTCCTTGCGGGTGGTGCGGGGCAACTGCCCATCCGGCGGCAGCTCCACGTCCCGCTGCACCCGATTGCGCACCGAGAGAAGGCATTCCTCCTCCGTTTTGCGCACTCGCACGTAGACCTCCGGCGGGTACGCCTGCGCTGCGGCACAGATGGCGTTATCCAGCAGATTGGCCAGTACGGTGACCATGTCCACTCCGCTTAGCGGGAAATCCCGCAGGTCGCAAAGATCAAAATACACGCTTACGCCCTGCCGGGTGGCTTCCTCGTACTTGCGAGTCAGGATGGAGTCCAACAGCGGGTTGTGGGTGTCCATAATGGTAGTGCTTGCCGCCACAGCCTTATCCACACCGGCAATATAGTCCTGCGCACCGGCCACATCTCCCTGTGCCAGCAAGGCACGCAACGCACCGATATGGTTGGTGAATTCGTGGGTCAGGCGGCGCTGGGCGGTGTAGGAATCCAGCAGAGCCGAAGCCCGCTGCTGCTCCAGTTCGGCCTGAAAATGCAGGCTGCGCCGCTGCATGACCTGATCATTGAACATTGCCACGATGCACAGATGCACCATGACGGCCACCGTAAGCCCCACTGTCATTCCCATGGTGGCCATGGTAGCCCTTTTGTTGTTATCTGTGAGCATGAGCAGGATGTTCAGCACCACGACCACGCCCGGAAAAAAGCTCATGGTCAGCGCCTGCAAGGGCTCCAGCGCATTGCGCCTGCGCCACTTGCCTACCAAAAAGGCCACAGCTGCGCCCACCACCATATTTGCCACCGCTATGATGATCAGACAGTCTGCGCGTTGGATGACCTGCTGCAGTTCACACTTCAGCATCCATGATATAACATACCGCATACTGTTTTCGACCAACAGGCACATGGTACCGTTGATCAGGCAGGCGGTAAACTTTTGCCCCGGTGTGCCGCCAAATAGCATGACGGTGATGAACAGAAAAAGGATCGTGAGAGCCACTGCCCTCGGCGTAAAAAAGCCAAAGTTGTACACGACCGAGAGGGTCATCGTGAGCATGGTTATAACACCGGACCACACCAGAGGGTGCTTTACCCTGCCCTTGCCAAGGTAAGCATATTCCACCATGATAAAGCCGAGCCACTGGGCAAGGCAGATCCAGTGGCCGTACATATACCAGCGCCAGAATTCTTCATTCATCGCCGAACTGCCCCTTCCATTCCAGCCATGCGCTGCGGATGGCTGTATAGTACTGTCGGCTGACGCTCAGTTCTACCCCGCTGCGCAGCTCCACCTTATAGTTGCGGATGGAGCGCACATATTGCAGATTGACCACATCGCTGCGCCCTACCTGCAAAAAGCCGTTTTCGTACAGCATGGCGGGCAGATCAGCGATCTTGCCGTAAAAGGTGCAGATGGGCTGGTGCGGAATATCGCCGTAGACGTTGATCTGCCGCAGATCGCTTTCCAGATAATAGATCTGATCCAGCGGGATCTCACTGGTGGTACGGTTGTGGTGCACCTCCAGCGTTTTTCGGAGGTCGGACATGCCGGAAAAAATATCCTCCAGACAGCTGGGCAGCTGGGCGGCAATATCCCGCTTGAGTAGGTAGCGGTAAGCGTTGACCGTGTAGCCCTGCGGGGCAAATTCCAGATAAGCCGAGATGTACACCAGCACGATATCCGGGGCGACCTGCCGCAGCTTGCGTCCCAGTGCAATGCCGTCGGTGGTTTTCAGGTCTACATCCAGAAACGCCAGCTGGTAGCGTTCCAGCTCCGGGGTAGCCAGCAGCTGCTCGCCGCTGGTGCAGACGGTGCTCTGCACCTGAATCTCCCGGGCGCGGAACCATTCCGAGATGTACTCGTCCATCTGTGCAGCGAAGGCCGCATCATCGTCACAGACCAGAATGTGCATGGGTGTGTTTCCTCCTTTTTGAATACAAAAAAGCATATAGCAGTGTTTCCCGCCGGGAGAAGCACCCTATATGCTTTTATATTACACTTGTTCCGCCTGTTCGTCAATCAAAGACGGAGCAGACGCTGGGATCACTTATGCAAGGAATTTGTCGTAGAGACCAAATGCAAAGATGAACACCACGATGAGCGGCAGCACATAAGTCAGGTAGCCGCGCATCCAGTCCTGCACCTTGAGACCCTTGCCGGTGTTGACCTCTTTTTTGTAGTTCTGCCAGCCCCAGCCGTAGCGGGTAACGCAGAACAGCAGATATACCAGGCTGCCCAGCGGCAGGAAGAGGTTGCTGACCAGAAAGTCCTCTACATCCAGCACAGCACCGCCGAACACTGCAAAGCCATCCCACGCCCACAGGTTATAGCCCAGCACACAGGGCATGGACAGCAGGATGATGAGCACAAGGTTCACCAGACTGGACTTTTTACGGCTGCAGCCGGTCAGTTCCATGCCACAGCAGATGATATTCTCGAACACTGCCAGCACGGTGGACATAGCTGCAAAAGCCATGAACAAAAAGAACAGGCTGCCCCACAGCCGACCCATGGACATATTGGCAAAGATGTTGGGCAGGGTGATAAAGATAAGGCTGGGGCCGCTGGTCTGGTCCACATGGTAGGTAAAGCAGGCCGGGAAGATGATCAGACCGGCGGTAATGGCTACAAAGGTATCCAGCACCACAATGCGGACAGATTCGCCCAGCAGGGAATGTTCCTTGCCGATATAGCTGCCGAAGATGGACATGGCGCCGATGCCAAGGCTCAGGGTGAAGAAGGCCTGATTCATAGCGGAGACCAGTGTGTTGACCACGCCCACCTCCTGCATCCGGGCAAAGTCCGGCACAAGGAAGAAGGAAAGGCCTTCCTTTGCCCCGGGCATGAACAGGCTGTTGACGGCAAGCACCACCATAATGAGGAGCAGGGCGATCATCATGCCCTTAGTCACGCGCTCCAGACCGCTTTGCAGACCCTTGGCGCACACCAGAATGCTCACTACCACCACAAATACCATCCAGAAGGTCATAGTAGCGGGGCTGGCCAGCATTTCGGTAAACTTACCGGCCACCTGCTCGGCGTTGAGCCCCGCCAGTTTGCCGACGGCGGTCATGTAGAAATAGTGCAGCATCCAGCCCGCTACGGTGGTGTAGAACATCATCAGCAGGTAGCAGCCGATGAGGGTGAAGTAGCCGTGGATGTGCCACTTCTGCCCCGGCTTTTCCAGCGCCTGATACGCCCGCACCGGACTTTTGCGGGAGGCACGTCCCACGGCGAACTCCATGGTCATGATAGGCAGACCCAGAATGACCAGAAAGATCAGGTAGAACAGTACAAAAGCACCGCCGCCGCCCTGACCTGCAATATACGGAAACTTCCACACGTTGCCGATGCCGATGGCACAGCCTGCGGAAAGCAGAATAAAGCCCAGACGGGATTTCAGAGTTTCTCGTTCCATGATCCGATAACTCCTTACTTCTGCTTCCGGGGTGCGTTTTTGCCCACGGGGCCGCGAGGACGGCGCTCGGCAGCCTTGGACTGCTGCGCAGCAGAACGGGTCTGTGCACGACCCTTGACCGCTGCGGCACGCAGACCGTTCACCTCGGCCTTAGTCAGCTCGCGGTAGGTACCGGGCTTGAGCATTCCCAGCTTGACCACACCCTCGGCGTTGCGCTTCAGGCGCACCACCTCAAGACCCACACTCTCGCACATCCGGCGAATCTCGCGGTTCTTGCCCTCCTTCAGGGTCATCTCCATCACGGTACGACCGGGCTCGTCAGTGACCACATTGATGGCACAGGGCATGGTCTTGGTGCCGTCGTCCAGCACAACGCCGCTGCTCAGCTTCAGGATCTGGCTTTCATCGGCGCGGGGCTGCACGGTGACGCGGTACAGCTTGGAGATGCCGCCCGACGGGTGGGTGACCGCCTGTGCAAAGGCACCGTCGTTGGTCATCAGCAGCAGACCCTCGCTGTCCTTATCCAAGCGGCCCACCGGGTACAGGCGGGCGGGGATGTCGCTGACCAAGTCCATCACGGTCTTGCGGCCCAGCTCATCGCTAGCGGTGGTCACATAGCCACGGGGCTTGTACAGCGCCAGATAATACAACTGCTGATTCTTTTGGATGTAGATGCGCTCGTCATCCACATGGAGCACGTCACGGTTGGGGTCCATTTTGTCGCCCACCTTGACCGGGTGGCCGTTCACCTTGACGCGGCCCTCGGCAATGATCTGCTCGGCGGCGCGGCGGGAGCACAGACCCTGCTCGGCCATGATCTTCTGAATACGTTCTTCTGCCATAATATTACTCCTTGTGCGCCTCACGGCGCTCAAAATGCGCACCGCTCCCCTGCTTTTGCGGGGCACGGTGCGCGGCTATATAGACCGCAGACCAAAAGATCTGCGGCTGCGGCTTGATTTGTATAAAAGGTTACTCTGCCTTGGGCTCCTCTGCGGGTGCCTTGGCGTCCTTTTTGACCAGAGTGGTAAGCTTTTCCACCAGCTCAGGCAGCATGGTCAGGGCACGGTCGATGCTGTTGGAGCTATCCGACAGCTGGATGGTGCGCACGCAGCCATCCTTGATGACCAGAAATGCCACCGGCTGAATGTTGACACCGGCACCGGAGCCGCCGCCAAACAGATCCTTGTTGGCAGCGTTCTTGCCGTTAAAATCGGTACCGCCGGAGGCAAAACCAAAACTCACCTTGGACACCGGCAGGATGGTGATGCCATCCTCGGTGGTGATGGGCTTGCCGATAATGGTGTTAGAGTCCACCATCTGGTGAATTTTCTCCATCGTAACGTTCATCAGGCCCTGAATAGGATGCTCTGCCATAAAACAACTCTCCTTTATTCATCCGTGCAGGCAGCAGGCCGCCGGAAAGCATTCTGATATAGATTTAGTGTATCATCTTCAAATAAAAATGTCCAATACTTTTTTGCGCCAGAACTCGTACAGTACCCGCACAGCGGCGATAACGATGAACAGCGCCTGTGCGCTGACACGGAAGGATACCTTGTCCTGCACAGTAGGCTGGGCGCTGCCGAAGTCCGGCAGAACGCGCAGCTGGTCAAATTCCAGAAAGAAGAAATGGTCCAGCACGCCAAGGGTCGGGTACAGCCACGCTTGCAGCTTGCCGTAGCTGCGGGCAGCTGCGGCGGGGTCGTCCCCGCGCACACCAAGGCAGACCGAGATCTTTGTAAAGCGGAGCGCGCCAAACACTGCCCGCAGCAGCGTACCCACGCCCCGCAGCATGGTGCAGATCACATCCAGCGTAATCTTTGCCTTTTGGCGGGGCGGCTTTTCGGTCTTGGGCTTTGCGGGCTGCGCAGCCTTTTTTTCAGCTTTTTTGCGCTTACGCTCTGCACGCCATGCACGGAATTTTGCTTTCAGCCTGCCGGTAAAGCCCTTGGGCTCCTCCGGCTGGGTGGGAGCTTCAGGCTTGGGGTATTGGAACACCGGAAAAGTGATGCCCAGTGCCCCGGCCTTTACGGTAAGCGTATCGTTTTGCCAGCAGACATCCGCGCAGAAGGGGCACAGCAACAACAGCGCCGCCAGCACCAACAAAATCAGCAGCAGGATGCCCACCGCCTTGAGGATGAACAGCAGACAAGCGCCTACTGCGGAAAGAACCATGCCCATGGGTCAGCCCTCACTTTCGGTCGGATCATCTGCCGGTGCATCGCTGTGCACCGGCGGCAGGTCTGCCAGACTGGACAGGCCGAACACACGCAAAAAGGTATCGGTGGTGCGGAAGCTGACCGGGCGACCCGGCAGATCCAGACGTCCGGCTTCCTCGATGAGCCCCTTTTCCAGCAGACCGGACACGCTGGAGGAGGAATCCACACCGCGCACCTGCTCAATAAAGGCGCGGGACACCGGCTGATTATAGGCGATGACGGTCAAGGTCTCCATGGCCGCAGGGCCAAGCGGTACGGCGCGGCG
>OIEE01000703.1_pt1 | contig 10485 bp, 8 predicted proteins | sample 1581701 | NCBI WGS metagenome assembly OIEE01 (sample SAMN01760976, study PRJEB22395) | human gut metagenome | reverse complement strand
GCGACAACAGCCGGTGTGGTTGCCGAATCTGCCGAAGGACGTGAAGGCTATTATTTGAGTAATGTGATTTATGGTGAGAGTAGCGCGAAGGCAACTTCCGGTTATCAATATCCGGACGCTTATTTTGAAGACGGAACGCCTTGTCTCTTGTTTGTCAAACCTAATAACCGCTATGCTAGTTTTGATGAAAGATCTGTATTTGATGCTTCCTATATTAAATTCCGTGAACTCTCTGTTGCCTACAGTCTTCCGAAGTCTATCCTAAAGAAATTACCGATTAGTGGTCTACGACTGGCTGTGGTAGGACGTAATTTGGCTATTCTTCATCAAAATACTCCTAAAGGCATAGATCCGGAGGCTTCTTCTTCATCAGGAAATGCTCAAGGTATAGAATATGGAGGAATGCCGCCCGTATCTTCTGTCGGATTTGATATTAAACTAACCTTCTAAAGATAGAATATTATGAAACAGATTAAAATATTATTAGCCGGTTTTGCTGCAATGGCCATTTCTTTCGTTTCGTGTACGAATGACTTTGAATCTGCCAATGCCAATCCCAATGAACTGAATGAAATTAATCCTGAATATTTGTTTAATACGAGTTCTTATTATACACTGAATGCTTTTTGCGGAAGTATGAAAAAAGTGTTGTTGGCCAACTATAGCCATTATTATGGTGGAGCTACCGGTGGACAGGTACAACGGTATGGAAATCAAGGTTCAACCAATGATTCATATTGGAAGAATGTATATAACTATGCTATTTTTCCTGTTCACTTTATACAAACGCAAATGGAAAATGACGAGCAATATCACAATCGTGTACTTATTGCTAAAATATGGGAAAACTATCTTTTCTCACAAGCAGTTTCTATTTGGGGAGGTATTCCTAAAAGTCAGGCATTTAATGCCGGCGAGAGAGTGCCTTACGATAAGGAATCGGATATTTATTATGCTATGCTGAATGATTTGAAAGCATGTGCCGACGGGTTGAAGATGGATGGAGATGTTTATAAAGCAGACCCTATTTTTCCTTCAGGACAGAAATCTAGCGACTTATTGAAATGGAAGAAGTTTGCCAATTCACTACGTTTGCGTTTGGCCGTTCGTATTTGTAATGCTGACCGTTCGAAAGCGACTGAAGTGATTGATGAACTTATGGAAAATGAACAGAACTTGATGACAAGTAATGAAGATAATTGTCTTTTGCAATGGGGAGATAACGCAGATACAAGAAATTATTTTTATGATTATCTGGTTATCAACCGTGAAAGTAATTTGGATAAGCTTCACTCTGCCGGCGAATCGATTCTGATGTATATGGCTCCCTATGCTGATCCGCGGTTGGAGAAGTTTTTCACTCCTGCCAATGCTGCTTCTATGCCTGATAACTTCCATTGGGCACCTTATTGGGGGCAACCGAAAGTTTCTAATTTGCCTTCGGGAGTCAGCTTGTCTCCCAATCCGCACAGTGGAAAGACGGCAGATGATTACTCTCAATTACAGGATAAATTCACGGAGCAGAGTTATGCAGAAGTAATTATGAATTATGCAGAAGTGTGCCTGTTGAAAAGTGAATTGGTTCATAAAGGTTTGGGAAGTGGTTCGCAAACAGCCGAGGCTTATTACAATGCGGGTGTGAACGCTTCAATGGTTCAATATGGCGTAGACGGTGGAAAAGTGAATAATTATCTTCAGACTCCGGGAATTAAATGGAATACATTGACAGATCTCACAGTCACAGAAGAAGGTGAAGATTATTATAAAGATTTTATCGGCATTGTATCTTCTGCTATTACCTCTGATGAACCTGATCCGATTTATCGTCAGATTATCATGCAGCAATATATAGCTATGTTTTATCAATCGTTGGATGCATGGACACTGATTCGCCGTAGCCAAGTATTGGAATTTCCGCCGCATTTCCAGCCGGAAACCGGATATGGCGCTGTAAATGCCGGCACCAAGGATAATCCTTATGCTTATATTCCTCAGCGATTGGTATATCCCGATAGCGAGAAAACAAACAATGAATATGAATTGACGAAAGGTATTGCAAATCTCGATGGTGGACAGGATGCAATGTCGACTAAGTTATGGTTTGCATTGCCCACTAAGACTAACCCTTATTTGACGAATAATTAAAAAATGAAGGATATGAAAAAGATAACTATTATATTGCTCGGATTCATCGCTTTGTTAGCTGTATCTTGTGATAAAGACGATCATTTGGCTCCTGATAAGAGCAAATATGTGTATGATATACCACAGACGGATTTACCTGTGGATGCGATAGTCGGTGCTTATTATACCAATATAACTTCCTCTTCCAGTTGGTTAAAGTCCGGTAAGAAAATATATGCCGGTACTCCTTTGTTGGGTGAATATTTGTCTACAACCAGTGGAGTGTTACAGCAACAGCTTGCTTGGGCGGATGAGGCTGCCTTGGACTTTCTGATAGTTACTTGGGATGCTGCTTCAGCAGATAATACATTGATTACAAACTTTAAGTCTGTACGTACGGCAACCAATGCAAAAGTCCGCTTAGTGATCAATTATAACACCAAACATCTGAAAGTATCTAATGACAAACCGCTTCAAGAGGAAGAGAATTTGAATAAGATGATCAATGACTTTACGAATACTTTAGTGCCTTTATTTAATGATGAGGCCTATTATAAAATGAACGGAAGACCGGTTATTCTAATAACTCCGTCTAACCTTTCTTCTTCTGCATTGAAGAGTATTGATTATTCTTTGGTCATCCCGGCATTAAAGAAGGCTGTATCAGAATTGGGGTATGATCTTTATACGATTGGAGAATTTACTACCGGTTGGGTAGCTCCGGTGAATTATGAGGAACATCAGATTGCTTCTTTTGATGGAGTGACAGTGAACGACTGGTCAACGAATATGTATGACCGTTATTATGCCTTTTTCAGTTTTGTTGATTTGAATTGGGCCAATTGGAAGACTACAATATCCAAATGGAATACAGACTTTGTTCCTTGTATCTTTCCTTCTTATAATGACCGTATCAATTCAACTTCAAGTTATAAATATACTTTCGGGCAAGATGGAGAGACTGCTGATTATATTAATTTCTGTAATGTAGCTAAACGGAATATCGGAAGTAAAAACATTGTGTTAGTCAATTCATGGAATAATTACCAGAAAGGAACGAATTTGGAACCGACGGAGGAAAACAAATCCGAATTTCTGAAGATAACCAGAAATCAATTTAAGAAGTAATAGTTATTAGTAACGGGATACGACGCATCAGGCAGATCGTCGTATCTCATGATAACAATAAATAATTTATGAGAAAGAAAATAATATCGGTCGTTTGTTTTCTCTTGGCTGTTTTTGTATCTCATGGGATAGCTGCGGATTCTGCTCCCTTTTTCTTTTTGCAATTAAGTGATCCCCAATTTGGCTTCATGGATAACAATAAGAGTATTTCGGCAGAAACAGAGGCTATGAATAAGGCTGTGACAGCTATAAATCAGTTAAAACCTCCGTTTGTGGTGATAACCGGTGATTTTGTAAATAATTCGAAGAGTAAGGAACAGATTGCTGCTTATAAGTCGATGATTGCTCAAATAGACTCTTCAGTAAAGGTTTATATGATTCCGGGAAATCACGATATAGGTAAGGTCAGCCGATCTTCTATAGATAATTATAAAAAAAACTACGGAGAAACCCATTTTTCATTCAGGTATGGTGATTGTGCATTTATAGGTATTGATTCAAATATAATAAAAGAAGAGGACAAGGAGAGGGAAGAAGTTCAATTTAAGTGGCTGGAACAGGAATTACAGAAAACGAAGGATGCCAGATTCAAGTTTGTTTTTACTCATTGCTCTGTTTTTCTAAAGCGGATGGATGAACCTGTGAATTATTCGAATTTCTCTTTGCCTATGCGAGAGAAATATGTGCGTTTGTTTCAGAAATATGGAGTAAACGCAATATTTGCGGGGCATTTACATAACAATGCTTATGGAAAGGTGGGCAATATGGAAATGATAACGATAGGTCCGGTAGGAAAGGTGCTGGGGACAGGGTATCAAGGGATGAATCTTGTGAAAGTATATCCGGATCGGTTTATCAGTGAATTTATTGCCTTAAATCAATTTCCTAAAGAGGTGGTGATGTCTGATCCGGCGACAAAAACGACGGAGTCGATGAGTCGTGTCCGTTTCAAATCAATAAGGAATTTAGTGATGGCAGGGTATCAGGGTTGGTTTAATACTCCTGAAGACGGTGCTGGTTTGGGTTGGAAACATTTTGAAAAAGAAAAAGAGTTCAAACTGGGCAAGTGTACCATTGATCTTTGGCCGGATGTTTCTGAATATGAGAAAACCTATGAAACGGCTTTTAAGTTACCTGATGAGACACCAGCAAAGGTTTTTAGTTCGTATGATGCTTCTACTACAGATCTGCATTTTAAATGGATGAAGCAATATGGAATTGATGGGGTATTTATGCAACGTTTTGTTGTTTCTATACGAAATCAGAAAGGGAAGGATAATTATAATAAGATACTGAATAATGCTGTTCTTTCGGCAGAAAAGTATGACCGGGCAATTTGCCTGATGTATGACCTTTCCGGTATGGAAGGCGGTGAAGAAGATATATTGATATGTGACTGGAAAGAGCTGTGTGAGAAGTATAAACTAGTTTCCCGGAACAACAATCATTATGTTTATCATCATGGTAAACCGTTAGTTGCTGTTTGGGGAATAGGGTTTAATGATCGCCGTAAATATGGATATGAGCAGGTAAAGAAAATCATTGATTTCCTGAAGAGTGAAGGTTGTTCCATATTGGTAGGTGTACCTACTCATTGGCGGACATTAACGATAGATGCTGTTTCTGATACGAGATTGCTTGAACTGGTAAAACAGGCGGATATTGTTCATCCATGGTTGGTAGGACGTTTTGATAATAATACGTATGAGCCATATCGTAAGTCGATAGAGGAAGATATAAAGTGGTGCAAAGCGAATGGTAAAGATTATATGCCGGTGTTGTTTCCGGGATTTAGTTGGCATAACATGAAAAAGGATGCTCCGCAGAACATGATTCCGAGATTAGGGGGACGTTTCTTCTGGAAACAGGTGAAAGGTGCTGTAGATGCAGGAGCAGAGAGCCTTTATTTGGCAATGTTTGATGAGATAGATGAGGGGACAGCTTTCTTTAAATGTACAAATACACCTCCGGTGGGTGAAAGTTCTTTTATAACTTATGAAGGAGAAGCACCCGATCATTATCTTTGGCTGGCAGGTGAAGCTGCTAAATATTTGAGAGGAGAACTGCGTTCATCCCGGATGCCGGTTCGATAAGGATGTGGAGTATAATAGCCGGATATATTTCGTTATTGGTGCAGAGTAACTATATTATTTTAATATCCTAAGATTGAAAAAACATATTTTTTATATCTTTGCTTCAAATAAGCTTTTGCTATGAAATATATCCGACTGTTATTTTATATTTTATTTATCTCGAAGACTATAGTCACTTGGGGTGGTGAAAATATCGGAGGTCTTTCTTTTCGTGCTTATGAATATTCAAAAGATGAACGTACTTCATTCATCATACCGTCCGGCAATCAGGGAGTGAGATTCAAAGATTATTTATCTGTTTCTTTTGATTTGAAGATTAGGGAAAAAGGCGAGCATTTTGGTTATGTATGTCGTATGATTGTTGACAATAGAAATAGCCTCAATCTGATATTGGTTAATCCTGTGAACGAAGAGCCTTATTTGTGTTTGATTAAAGACCAGCAATATTTAGGAAAGATACATTCTTCTGCGACTATCGATATTCATGAGTGGAATAGGATAAAGATAGAATTGGAGTATAAAAATGATACGTTATATGTCAGAAATAATGGTTCTCTTATTTCTAAAGAGAAAGTTACTGCCCCGGATAATCATTCTGTTAAAGTCTGCTTTGGTGCTAATAAATTAGCTTCTTACACAACTTCGGACGTGGCACCTATTATTTTGAAGGATGTACAGATCGGTCTGGAACCTGGGAGCATAAAATACGAATGGTCGTTGGAGCAAGCCGTATCTGACACTTTGCTTCAGGACAAGTTTCGGCAGATGACAGCTTTTATATCAAATCCGGAATGGATTATTAATAGTCATATATATTGGAAACATAGGAAAACGTTATCTTTTTCATCCAAGACTTTTCCTGTTCCGTGTGAAGATCAGTCGGCATGTTATTTTATTGCAAAAGATCGTATTGTCAAATATGATTTAATACGGAGTACAACTAAAGAATATGTTTTCTCGCCATTGATTGATGTAAATCGGATCACTAACCAGTTTCTTTTTGTTCCTTTGAAAGATAAAGGTAGCCAGTTGGTTTATTATGACTTTGAGAAGCCTGATGGGGAGAATTTGTCTTTTTTCAATTTTCAAACAAAAAGTTGGTCTACTCCTATCCAACGGAAAAGGCAGTCTTCTTATACACAACATAATCGGTTTTTCAATCCAAAAGATTCATCCATTGTACAAATTCTGGGATATGGATTTCATTTGTATACCCGTGAGTTGAATAGAATATCTCTGTCGGGTGAAGTGATAAAGGGAGAGTTGCCGGATGTGATTACTCCTCGCTATTTGAGTGCCATAGGGAAGACCGATTCGCTGGTTTATATTTATGGAGGATTGGGAAATGACTTGGGTAAACAAGAGTACGGGGTCGTTCATTATAAGGATTTGTATAAATTGAACTTGAATGATTATTCTTTGGAAAAAAAGTGGGCTATGCCGGAGAACCTTTGTGATGAGGTAGCTGCTTCTACGTTGATAGTTGATGAAGTAGAAAAAGGTGAACATGCAAAAGGATTGTTTTTTTCTTCAGGTCGTTTTCTATCTTCTCTGGTTTTGAAAGATTTAAATTTGGAGAATGGACAAGAAACTGTTTTAGGCTTGATTTTCCAGTTCTGCTTTTTCCGGAAGCCCCGGTTCTTGTAGTTTATAGGCATCCAATAAAGGAAATCCCCCTTGCAAGGTGACGTGCCCCTGAAAAGAAGGACGCATCCAGGAGGTATGCGCAAAAGTAATTCCGTTAAATTGTATATGTTTTACCGGACGAGACAATGTACCGTCTATGGTCACTAAAGTTTCCAAGGCAGGGATAATCACTTCAGCTGTTTCCATATTTTCGCCCGCCTGCGGATAATAGTAAATCGTGCCGGAAGGATATTCCTGGAACCATTCACCGGGTTGGTCCAGCAATTCCAGTGCATTGGTCAGGCAAAAGGAAGAATTTCCTTTCTCTCCTCCGATGACGGGTTGCGGCCAGGGATGAGCAAACTCCAGGTGACTTTCGGGTTCATGGAAGCGAACTACAGCTTGTCCGTCTTTCGCGTCTATACTTTTCACGCGCAAAATAGCAATCGCCCAGCGTTGATGGACAATCATTTCCAGTTGGCCGGCATTTTGTAGTCTTTTCGGATTTACACTTTGAGAAACGGGGATCGTTATTGTCTGCTCTTCCGGATTGAAGTCAATCATTCGTTCCAATCCTCCGTCAGGAAATTGCGCAGCTCTTTGAACTTTATGACCGTTCACCCACATTTGCCGGGTTTCTACTCTTCTGTTTCCTATTAGGGGAGCCTCTGCCGACCATATCTTCTGCTTTAGCTTTTCAGGAACTGCCGGATGATTACATCCACGCTTCCACCCCGTAACAGCAACTCCACCACTAATTACAGGGTGAGCACCATCTACTGCACAAATCACTGTTGGAGAATCGGGTGTCCCACTATCTTCTGGACGAAGAAATAGAGAATTGCGCTGGGCATAAACACCCTCTTCCAAACGAATATAAATTCCTCCGGCTATTTCCGGCCGATTCAGTCTACGCCATTCACGAGCCTGCTTGATCGCCCGGTTTAATGTATAAAACGGAGCTTCCTTTGTCCCGGGATTCTTATCATTCCCCTGCAGGGATACATAAATTTCTCCCGCAAAAAGCGAGGGAAACCACCCCAAGAAAATGATAAAAGAAAGATAAATAAAAGTCTTTTTCATGGTACTACCTCAATGTGCTACTTCAATAAAGACGAACACACATCGATTTAGTACTCTATGTAAAGGCAATAGATAGGTTATTCTTACGAATGTTTTACAACATCAAATAGGTTACCGAATAAGACCTATGATAAATTGATAGCAAAAATAACCGCAGACAACGAACTTCAGTAAAGTTCCGAATATAAATCCGAGTAAAGAGCCCACACCTGATTTGAGTGCCTGCGAGAACTCTTTATTTCCTAATAGTTCACCAATCACCGCCCCTAGAAACGGACCGAGAATAATGCCCCAAGGCAAGAAAAGAAGACCGACAAGAGTTCCTATGATACATCCCCAATTCCCCCATTTACTACCGCCACTATATTTACTTCCCAGCATCGGAGTGAAATAATCCAATACCTGCAAAACAGCTACAATCAATAACCATACGATTAATTGTGTCGTAGAATATTGTACCTTATCCGTGAAGTGCAGAATGACCAACCCCACATAAGCAATAGGCGGACCGGGAAGAAACGGCAGAATACAACCTGCTAACCCGGCTATCATACAAAGGGCACTAATTACGATCAAAATAATGTCCAACATAGTCTCTTCTTTTTTTAGTTCTGCACAAAAATACAGTATCTTTCAGTAAAAACAAGCTAACCCCGAGAATTATTTCCGCCCCTTCACAGCTGTTTCAGAATAGCTTTGTCAGGGCTGCAGTTCTTTGTGTGAATGAGTTTTTCCAATACTTTTTTGAGGATGCCTCGTACCCAACAAGAACTTTTACTATCTTTGTGTCGTTAACGCTATTAATAAGCAAGTTATAAAAAAGAAATCAGCAGGAGGACAGAAGATGGATCCAATGGAATATATAGTACCCAACAGAAAGCGTTTACCTTACGGTATGATGAACTTCGCAGTCATCCGCCGCGAAGACTATTATTATGTAGACAAAACCCGCTTCATTCCTATGATAGAGCAGGCAGACCGGTTCTTTTTCTTCATCCGTCCCCGCCGCTTCGGCAAAAGCCTCACGTCCATGAGTTTCGATATAGCCAATTTTCACGTCCACACCATTTTCCAACAGTTCATGTGCCTCCTGAAGCATACGATATGACTTTCCCACACCGGCTATCATACCGATATAGACCTTAAACTTACCTCGCTGAGATCTCTTTATCAGATCCAGAAAATGCTGTACACTTTGTTCTCTATCATCCATTATGTTGCTCTGTTATTTTAAACATCCTAACCCGTAGCAATCATCACGATCACCACGGGTTCACAAAAATTCATGAGTTTATTTTATGGCCTTAAAGTTACGCCAAATACTAGATGGGCATCTTCCAAACGCGGATTCCATATAGCTTGCACAAATATAGGCAATGAAAACTTATCATTAAAATTGATAGCTTTCGTTGCTTTCAAAGCAAGGTTCGTCACTGCAAAACCATTCACATTATACTGCGGAGTTTCATAAGGAACCACTCCACAGGTAGCATTCAAGTCTACCCCTTTTACGCTGAACGGATAATTCAATTCTACGTAAGAAGAATATGCCTGTTTTTCTTCCCCCTTGTCAGTCATCTTTCTGTCAGCACCGGCAAACATGGTATACCATGCAATAGACAACGGGAATTTTTCAACAGGAAGCGTATAAGCTAATCCTGCTTCAAAATGATGTCCGGTGTCTCCACTTTTAAAATGGAAATAATTATTGGTAAGTTCTCCATTAGCCACATCAGCTTGTCCGTCCCACCAAAGAGTGGCTACAGAAAGTGTCGGTCCCGCTTCACCAAACTTATAAGCTGCAGTGAGGTCAATTTCTTTATTACTCTCACTCAAACTGGTTGAGCCCCATGCAGTAAGTGAGAAATTACCTACGCTAAATCCCAAAGTCGGTTGAAAAGAAGCGGCACCACCCTGATAAATACCACGCCATACATACGAACTTACCAAATCACCTTGTATAGTAAACTCTTGTGCTTGTGCATTGCCAGTTCCCAACATACATACGGCCGCTACAGCCATTGTTCCTAAAATACTCTTTTTACTAAAAAAACTTTTCATACTTCTTATCTAATTCTATTTTATGTTCCTGTAAAAAAGCAGCGCCCCATCCAACCCTGTTTATTTGAACCGCTGGTATCACCCAAACGATTCGGACAGGAACGCTGCTCCTGATCTTCATCTACTTATTACTTTCTTCAAGAGCTATATTCAATTTCAGCACATTCACCTTTTCTGTTCCCAACAATCCCAGGAACGGTTTTTCGATGCTTTTATCAACAATCGCTCTTACTTGTTCTTCTGTTAATCCGCGTGCTTGCGCTACTCTCTTCACTTGTACATACGCACATTGAGGAGTGATGTTAGGATCCAGTGCTGTTTCATCTTCTCTAACATGCAATATTACATTCACCTTTTCTTCGCTTTGTAC
>OIEE01000701.1_pt1 | contig 10495 bp, 8 predicted proteins | sample 1581701 | NCBI WGS metagenome assembly OIEE01 (sample SAMN01760976, study PRJEB22395) | human gut metagenome | reverse complement strand
AGATAGCAGTAGAAGCAGCAGCTTTCAAGACCTCTATAGATTCTATATCTGCCGGATTCATATCTGATATGTTTCTAAAACCTTGTGATATTATACCATCAATAATTATTAAAGGCGTATCACTTTCCGGCGAAGTTGAACTTCCTCCACGAATAAATAATTGAGGATCAGCTCCAGGCTGCCCACTAGAAATCTGTAAAGACAGACCAGGCACTTTTCCTTGTAACTGTAATAATGGATTCTGTCCGGGTGCCTTCTGGAATTCTTCCTTATTTATCTTAGAAATAGAATTGGTTATTAATGCCCTTGATTGTTTTCCATAGCCTATAGCTACAACTTCATCAAGCAATACAGAACTCTCTTTCAAAACAATGACAATATTTCTACGCCCTTTGCAAAGGCGTAGAACGAACCGGCATACGCGTAATCTCGTTCACGGGGCTGTGCAGGGGTTTGGTTGAGGTAGAGCACGATGGCGATACCTGTCATGAAGAACAGGAAGAAGACCACCCAGAATTGCTGGATACCCCGCTGGCTATGATAAGCCTGCCAGAAGAGTCCGATTAAGCCGAGAATCAGCGGCAGACAGTAGAATACATTGTGTCCTTTATTGTTTTTGAGATCCTGCGGAAGCAGTTCCTGATTACCTACCAGCAAGTTGTCGATAAACGGAATACCGGTGATCCAGTTGCCGTGTTCAATTTCTCCGCTACCCTGTATGTCGTTCTGCCGTCCGGCAAAGTTCCACATGAAATAACGCCAGTACATGAAGTTCAACTGGTAGGAGAAGAAGAATTTGATATTTTCCCATTGGTTAGGTATGTTCACCATTACCATTTCTCCGCACTGGTCGTAAGGAACGTCGTGTCCTTTGATGTCTACCCATTGCTTGTAGAGTGGTGCGTGTGACGAGCTGTACATACGCGGGAAAAACATATTCTGTGCATATTCGTATTCCACACGTCCGGGAAGTTCGATATAAGAGTCTTTTTCGTCGGGAGAAGTCTTTTCCTTGCGGACAAACTTGCTTCCTGCTTCCGACTGGCGCGGAATACAATAGCCGTCTTTTACGTCGAGTGCCACTTTCGAAGAGAAAGCAGGACCGTAGAAGAGCGGACGGGTTCCGTATTGTTCACGGCCGAGGTATTCGCCCAGGGTGAATATATCCTCCGGTGAGTTTTGGTCCATCGGAGTGTTGGCAGTAGAACGGATAACGATCAGTGCGTAAGAAGAATACCCGATTACGATCATCATGGTGCACAGCAATGCTGTGTTCATGGTGCGGGCGGTGATATGCCATCTCTCTTTGATTTTAGCCTGTACACTCGGAGCAAGATAAAGTCCCAGTGCGGCAATAACCAAAATACCGATGATGATACTGCTGGCTCCGTGTCCGTAGAATGGGATACCCAGCAAAGCGATCGTCAGGATAAAGGAGATAGCCATGCGCGTTTTGTTCTTTTCGGTGTAACTTTCGTATACACCCCAAATCAGAGCGGCTGCAAGCAGAATGATATAAACCACTACGCCCGAATTGAATGACATTCCGAGTCCGTTGACGAACAACAGTTCAAACCAGCCGCCTACTTTCACGATACCCGGTACGATGCCGTAAAGCACGGCTGCAACGAGCACCATTGAACCTAATAGCGCTATTAACGAACCTTTGGCGGTAGCATTCGGCGTTTTTTTGTAGTAGTATACCAATACGATGGCAGGCAGACAAAGCAAGTTCAATAAGTGCACACCGATACTCAATCCGGTCAGATAGGCGATGAGGATAATCCAACGGTCGCTGTGCGGCTGGTCGGCTACGTCTTCCCATTTCAGAATCAACCAGAAAACAACAGCGGTAAAGAGGGAGGAGAAGGCATATACTTCACCTTCCACGGCCGAGAACCAGAATGTGTCACTGAATGTATAAACCAGTGCACCGATCAGTCCGCTACCCATCACTGTGATAAGCTGTCCTTTGGTGATATTGTTTTCGTCAGTGATAATCAGTTTGCGTACCAGATGGGTGATGCTCCAGAAAAGGAACAGGATACAGGCGCCACTCATGAGGGCACTCATGTAATTCACCATTTTAGCAACAGTTGTTACGTCGGAAGCAAATTGAGAAAACAGATTCGCCACTAGCATGAAGAAAGGCGCGCCGGGCGGGTGTCCGACTTCCAGTTTATAGCCGGTGGTTATGAACTCCGGGCAATCCCAGAAACTTGCGGTCGGTTCTATTGTCAGGCAGTAGACGGTTGCCGCAATGATGAATGTAAGCCAACCCATGAGGTTGTTTACGGTTCTGTACTGTTTCATTAGCACTATCGTAGTTTATTCGTTAAAAACAAATTATGAGGTCGCAAAGATAGTGATTTGTAAGGATAATGAGGAAGAAAGTAAGAAATATTAAGTAACGGAGGGCTGATTTACTATCTCTTTCACTCTTCCGGAAGGCGGGAACTTGTGTGTTGGCAAGTAAGGAATTTGTTTTTAGCCCTTTAATAAATGAGCTCTGATGTATTAGAGATAAACTTCCTTTATCCTGTTAGTGAACTTCTTTTGCCTTAATAACAAACTTCCTTTTCATTAGTCATAAACTATAATTGCAAGTTTTGTTTTTATAAATGAAACTTGCAATTATAAAAACAAAGCTTTCAATTTTATAAACGTAACTTGCGTTTATAGATTATCCTTAGTCAAGCATAACTTTCCTGTTAGAGAAGAACAAGTTTACTATTAATACAACGGAAGTTTACTATTAATAGCTTGGACGTTAGGTGTTAACACTTGTAATATCAGCTGTTAATGGTTGAGATTTCAGGTATTAATACTTGGGTTGCTGTATATATATGTTTGGGATATTGAATATGTGTATCCTTTAATGATGGTGATGATGTTCCCCTAAAACCCGATGAGGCAGTGTGCCGTGTCCCAATAGCTCGATGGGGCAGTTGAAGTTTCTTTCCAGCCATTCGGTAGTGACGCCCGTGTCCGGATGGTAATCCAGCGTTTCATTGACACAGGCGATGGATTTTACCTGTTGCAATACAGTGCCGATGTCGTGACTGACAAGGATAATGGCACATTCTTTATTGATTTCAGCCAATAACTCATAAAGGCGTGCTTCGAAACGCTTGTCGATATACGTGCTGGGCTCATCGAGAATCAACACTGCAGGATCCGAGATGATGGCACGTCCTAACAGGGCACGTTGCAGTTGTCCACCGCTTAATTGTCCGATAGAACGGCTTTCGAGCCCTTCTAATCCCATGCGGGCGATAATCTGTTTGCCTTTCTCTCTCTGTTCGGGAGTGAACCGGGAGGTAAGCGACTTCTGTATGCTCAAGCCGGATAGGATCACTTCTTCCACGGAAATAGGGAACTTCCGGTCTATGGTGCTGTATTGCGGTAGGTAACCGAGGAAAAGCTGGGATTTCGCGGAAGAACTTTGGTGGGAGTTTTTGGCAGATGTTTCTGTCGAAGTCCCTTCCGTAGATGTTCTTATGGGAGCCTTCTCGGGAGTATGGAATATAATTTCTCCTCCGGTTGGTTTCAACAGACCGAGGATGCACTTTATAAGCGTTGTTTTGCCGCCTCCGTTCGGACCTATAATACCTAGAAAATCCCGTTCGTAGATGCTTAGATTAACATCGTGGAGAACAGTGCGACCGTCATATCCGGCGGAAAGATTCTTTATTTCGATTATCGGTTTCATCATTGGAAAGGGCTTGATTGGTTCTTTCTTTATACGTTTATTTGGTGGCAGCTTGCGGCGCAAGGGCTTTGGCTACATTCAGCATCTCTTCCTCCCAGTCATAACTTAACGGGTTGATAGGGACCACTTTCGTTCCGGTTTGCTGTGCGATGGTTTCCGCATTGCGTTTGTCAAACTCCGGTTGAACGAAGATAACGCCTACATTTTCCGCCTGACAGACGTCTATCAGGTCTTTCAGATGAGCGGGAGAGGGTTCTTTGCCTCCTTCTTCGATCGAAATCTGATGCAATCCGTAGTCGCGGGCGAAGTAGGAGAGAGCCGGATGATAAATCATGAAGGCTTTGGCTGCTTCGGGGGTGGAGAGTTGCCGGCGAATCAGGCTGTCGGTGTGCTGGATGCGCTGACAGAGAGAATCGTAACGGTTTCTATAATATGGTTCGTTTGCTTTATCCAGTTGACTAAGGGCTTTGTAGGTGTTTCCGGCGATGATTAAAGCATTACCGGTAGAATTCCATACGTGTGGCTCTACGGCGTGGATATGGCCGTCGTGACTGTTGTGGCCGTGGCCATGGTCATCATTGTTGAGTATGAGGTCGATTCCTTTCGAGGTGTCGAACACTTGGATATGGGGAGTATTGTTCATCAGGCGGTCCATCCAGGTTTGTTCGAAGCCGATGTACCCGATGCGGAAATAGGCTTTGCTGTCTCCTAAAGAAACAAGTTGCTGGGGGATAGGATCGTATGTCTCTGGACTGGAACCTTTGGGCACCATGCTGACTACTTTGAATTTATCTCCGGCAATAGCCTCGGTGAAATAACGTTGCGGTTCCAGTGTGACGGTTATCACCGGCTTTGTCTCGTCATCGTTACTTGCTTGGGAGGAACGTCCTGTGCAGGCTGCCATCAGGAGGCAGGTACCAAGAAGGAAAAGTGTTCTCATATCTTTTAGTTGTTGTTTCATGATTTTTTCTGTTTCGGGGTTTCAATCTTATCTTGTTTCTACTCTTGTTTCCGGGCCCGTAATATTTCCCGTTTACCACCCGGAGGTCCGGGGAGGCGTTCTACTGTGAATCCGGCTGTCTGCAACATTCGGCGTACTACACCTTTGGCACAGTAGGTAGTCAGAATTCCGTCTCTATCTAATAAAACATAGAGGCGGTTGAATAGTTCTTGCGACCACATTTCCGGTTGCTTTTCCGGGGCGAAGGCGTCGAAATAGACTAGGTTAAATGGAGAGTTCTCAACTCTCCACTTATTCACGTCCGTTTCTATTTTTCGTAAGGTGAAGTGCGGTGTAAGCTGCACGTCTTTTTCCCAGGGCGATGTATGAAGCTGCTTAAACAATTCGATAGCCGGTTGTTGTTCTTCTTCATCATTCGGGGTAAATTGCTCATCGGTTGCTGTCTGCTTCCGATGTATGGTAAGCTGTTCATCGCTGGAGATATATCCTAGCTGTTTTACTGTCTGCCAGTCTAGTGGATAGAGTTCCAACCCTGTATAGTGTATATTTCGTCTGCTTCTTTCCGCTTCTTCAAGGGTGAGCCAAGCGTTTAATCCTGTCCCGAAGCCGATTTCAAGAACACGTGGAGTAGCGGCAGGAGAGGCTTTCAGCCCCATATCGATGAATATATGTTGAGACTCCGTGCGTGCCCCTTTCGTCGAATGATAATGTTCATTCAATTCCGGAACAAACAGAGTAGCGCTCCCGTCATCGGTTCTCTCAATTATTCTTTCCATCACTCAATCTTTAATACTTAATACCTAATACTTAACTTAATACTTAAAAAAGACCTCTACCCCGCCATAGCATCCCAGGCACTTTCGAGCACATACAGGAGAAGGATATAACGTATCAGTTTGCCGACAAACATGGAAACAATAGTAAGCCATGTGTTACTTCGCATAAATCCCAGTGCAATGGCGATCACCTCGCCAATGGCAGGAAGAAAGGTGAAGAATGCCATCAATGCCCCTTTCCCTTGCAGGAATTTCACCATTTTGTCTACCTTTTCTTTCTTTACCTTGAAGTATTTCTCAATCCAGCTGATTTTGCCCAGACGTCCCATGTAGTAACAAGTCATTCCGCCCACTGTATTGCCTAGAGTGGCGGATATCAGACAGGCTATCGGGGGCAGGCCGAGCTTCACCAATGCCACCAATACCAGTTCGGAACTGAAAGGCACGATGCTCCCAGCCAATAAAGCCGAGATGAATAATCCCGGAAGTCCCCATTCTATGAGGAGTTGTATCGTTGAATCTACAAAAGCGTCCATATATTAAAAGCGAATAAGAGGATGAGGCCGACCAATGAAATGATAAAGAACACATTCGAACTTTTACTATTGGTCAGTACAAAGAAATGCCCGATCAGGATGCTGTTGCTTATGATAAGCAAAGGCAGCAGGGCACTGCAATATATCGGTTGCAAGGCAATCAGCAGGAACAGGAAGAGCGTCAGGTCTATCAAGAACTGGAGATAGGCACGTGTGCGTATCTTATCCTCAAATCCGGCAGCGATGCAATGAACGGCACTGACGATAAACATCACGAGCAGATAGCCCAGTATAGCCAATTCCCAGGGTTGAAGGATTTGTAAGTTAAAGACTTCTCCGAAAGCTAATAGCTGGTTGAAAGGGCGGTAGAACAACTCCATCTCGTTATAGAAGAAGGCGTGTCCGAACAGCATCCAGTAGGGCAGCATCCATCCGAGCAGCGCGCCGCAGAAACTACGCGGAGTGAGCGACTGGAAACGGTAGGCTTCGAATAGCCAAAGTACCGATAGGATGGTGAGCTGTGGGAAAAGAATACTTCCCGCTCCGATAAAGAAGAAGGAATAGAATAGATAGCCCGCAGCTTGAGCTTGCTGATAGCTTTTAAACAGAAAATAAATGGAAATAAGAGAACCGAGGGCGACAATGTCTCCTATGTATAGTAAATGCATTCCCGGACAAACGGTGACTAGCAGGAAATAAATAGCTGTCTGCATGGAAGCCCTCATGCGGATAATGCTGAACTGGTTGTTCAGCTCTATCAGAAAATAGCCGATGATTGCGTAAACCAGAAAGCTGACAATTCGTTCTGCCCATCCCGGAAGCAGTAGATCGCGGGTGGATTGCAAGAAAGAAGAGCTGTCCTTGGGTGTTGTTGAGGCTATGGAGTCGGGAAATAAAAAGTAAGTCAACACCCAGCATAGGGCGCAGATAAAGATAACGGCAGGCAGGGTCCACCGTCCTGCCGTCACTTGACTTTGTAGTCTTTTATTTCTCATTTGTCTGTCAGTTCTTTTGCCGCCCGGCGGGCATATATCATCGCTTTGTAGGATCTATATGCTGTGCAAATAGGGGATTTATGCCTGCCGTGGCGTATCATTACAGGTTGTTTCTTACAAATCGAATCCGATGTCGCGGCGGAAATACTTCTTGTCGAAGTCGATCATGTCTGCCACTTTGTAGCTCTGTGCCAGTGCTTCTTCTTTCGTTGCACCGTAAGAGCAAACGGCAATCACACGTCCTCCGTTCGTCACCACTTGTCCGTCTTTCATGGCTGTTCCGGCATGGAAGATGATGCTGTCGGTGGCGACAGCCTGTTCCAGTCCGCTGATAGGGAATCCTTTTTCGTAGGCTTCTGGGTAACCACCGCTGACAAGAATGACGCAGCCGGCCGAACGTGGGTCCATCACCAGTGTTTTCTCGTTCAGATTGCCTGCCGATGTGCCTTCAAGCAACTCTACGAAGTCGCTTTGGATGCGCAACATCACGCTTTCTGTTTCCGGGTCGCCCATGCGGACGTTGTATTCGATAACCATCGGTTCACCTTTCACCTTGATAAGACCGAGGAAGATGAAACCTTTGTAGGTGATCTTTTCTTTTTTCAGACCATTGATGGTCGGTTCGATGATGCGTGTGCGTACTTTCTCCATATATACTTCATCAGCAAACGGAACCGGAGTTACGCTACCCATACCGCCTGTATTCAATCCTTTGTCGCCTTCACCGATACGTTTGTAGTCTTTCGCCACAGGGAGGACTTTGTAGTTGTCTCCGTCTGTCAGTACGAATACAGAGCACTCGATACCGCTCAAGAATTCTTCAATCACAACGGTTGCCGATGCGGAACCGAACATGCCGCCGAGCATTTCTTTCAGTTCTTTCTTCGCTTCATCCAGCGTAGGAAGGATGAGAACTCCTTTCCCGGCACAAAGGCCATCAGCCTTCAATACATAGGGAGCTTCCAACGTTTCGAGGAAAGCGAGACCTTCTTCGAGATTTTCGGAAGTGATGCTTTTGTAGCGGGCTGTCGGGATGTTGTGGCGCATCATGAAGCCTTTGGCAAATTCCTTGCTGCCTTCCAGTTGCGCTCCTTGAGCCGAAGGACCGATCACGGCAATATGCTTTAGCTCCGGACGGTTTTGGAAGTAATCGTAGATTCCTTTTACCAACGGATCTTCGGGGCCTACTACTATCATTTGGATGTTCTCTTTTAGAGCAAAAGCACTGATTGCTTCAAAATCGGTTGCTTTGATGTTGACATTCTCGCCTACGGCAGTTGTTCCGGCATTTCCCGGAGCAATGTATAGTTTTTCAACTTTCGGACTTTGGGCAATTTTCCATGCCAGTGCATGTTCGCGGCCGCCCGAGCCTAGTAATAATATCTTCATCTTTGTATTGTTATGGATTTATACTGTTATCTATGATTCGTATGGATACGGTGGTGTCTTTGTCAGTTTTATAAGTTCTGCTCAAAGTACCGGGTGATTTTCTCATGCAGATGTACACGGTCACGTCCTGCTACGTTGTGCTTGTGGCACGGGTAGATAAACAGGTCGGGATAAGTGCGGGCATCTACACAGGCTTTCATGAACGACAGGGTGTGCTGTGGCACGCAGGTGTCGTCGTGGTCGTCGTGAATAATCAATAGGTGACCTTTCAGTTGGCCGGCAAGGTTTTTCAGATTACATTCTTTGTAGCCTTCCGGGTTGCTTTCCGGTGTATCCATATAGCGTTCGCCGTACATTACTTCATAATACCCCCAGTCGATTACGCTCAACTTATACACATAGCTATGTTGCGTTTCGGGAGTAAACAGAAAATGCTGTAAGAATTGCGAAGCAGTCAGTTTCTTTCCATTCCCCAGTTCAATCACTTCGGCAATATCCTGCACTACATCAATCACCTTCATTTGTTCATCGAACTGAAGGCCATCCTGCGAGTAATAGCCGAAACGAACAGTTTCACCAACATCCACCGTTCCACTGTCGGGCGCAACCTGTCCCATTAATATCTTGATGAAAGTAGATTTACCTGTTCCGTTATTTCCCACAATGCCCATCTTTTCATAGCGGGCAAAGATATAAGAAAAATCATCCAGTATCTTCAAGTCACCGAAGCTCTTAAACAAGTGATCGGCCTCGAATATCTTACTACCGATATAGGATGCTTTCACCTCCAGCTTCACATTATCATTGTTGAAACGTTGCTTTGCCACCTTTTCCAATTCATAAAAAGCATCTTCCCGGTAACGGGCTTTATGCCCGCGTGCCTGCGGCATCCGGCGCATCCAGTCGAGTTCCGTACGGTAAAGGTTGTTGGCACGTTCTATTTCTACACTTTTAGCTTCGATACGTTCCTGACGTTTCTCGAGATAATAACTGTAGTTACCTTTATATTGGTAGATTTGTTGATTGTCTATTTCGATAATCTCCGAACAAACACGATCAAGGAAATAACGGTCGTGCGTCACCATCAGCAAACTAAGATTGGTACGACGCAGGTAATCTTCCAGCCATTCGGTCATATCCAAGTCCAGGTGATTGGTAGGCTCATCAAGGATAAGCAGATCCGGCTCGGTAATCAACGCATTGGCTAAAGCAACGCGCTTCAACTGTCCACCGGACAGTTGCTTCACTTTTTGGTCGAAGTTGCGGATTTTGAGTTGCGAAAGAATTTGTTTGGCTTTCTGTTCATATTCCCAGGCTTTCTCCTGATCCATACGCGCCAGAAGATTTTCCAATCCCGGATGACCTTCAGTCTCCATGCAACGTTCATACTCTTTTATCAGTTCCACGGTACTGTTACCGTGATGAAAACAGGCTTCAAGCACGGTCAACTCTTCGGGATACTGTGGATCTTGTTCCAGATAATCCACCCGAAGGTCACGACGGAAAACAATGTTACCGCTATCATAACCTTCTTTTCCGGCGATTATATTCAATAAAGTAGTTTTTCCGCTGCCGTTCTTCGCTATCAATCCTACACGCTGGCCTTCAGCAATGCCAAAAGATATATTTTCAAAAAGAACCAAGTCACCGAAGGACTTGGTCAGGTTATCTATCTGTAAATAAGGTACTGCCATTTTAATCCAAACACTTCTTATATTCTTCTATTACATTGCAAGGCTACAGCTTTGTATGCCTGCTTCAGTATATTTAACACCTCTGCCTGGAGTTCGTTATCATTGCTAATTGTAACAGCAATTATCCTTGTCCTTCAAATACATCGTAAAGGGCTAAATGATATCTGCTTTACAAGTTTCCACTCTTCCGTATTTTTGTTTGGCGTTTTTTGTTTACTCTCTTCCTTGTGGGCTCTAAATTCCCAAGAGGCTATTGAAAAAGGAACCACAATAATGGAAATACTTGTATGTATATCAATATTCTTTTGGGTTTATACAACGTTAGAAGACGGTTTCAACAAATTACTGAAATCAATTATGTGGGGTGGCTTCATAATTTCAGTGTATGCGATATTGTTCTATGGAGTGGGGCATATTATGTTTGTCATTATG
>OIEE01000700.1_pt1 | contig 10515 bp, 9 predicted proteins | sample 1581701 | NCBI WGS metagenome assembly OIEE01 (sample SAMN01760976, study PRJEB22395) | human gut metagenome | reverse complement strand
GTGCAATAATTTCTTCCATATCTTTTATTCTCTCTTTTGTCCATTATAGCTTGTAGACTACATCTTTTACAAACTGCGCCCACTGAGCCGGGGTCTTTGTCTTGTCGAAAGTTTGCCAAGGAATGGGTTTTCCAATGGTCAAGGTAAAGGTTTTATGACGATTTTTCAACATTTCATCTGCCAAGTAAAGCATAGCAATATTAAACTTAATGCCAAGGGCCTTACATATATTTGCCAAATTATAGAAAAAGTCTGAATTCCGGCCCTCAAAGTGCAAAGGTACCACATCACGATGCGTTTCAATACTTTTAGTGACAAATGTCTTTTTCCATTCCAAATCCTTGATTTCCCCACCCTGTCTACGGGAACATAACCCCGCAGGAAACATAATGATATGATTATCCGAGGCAAACCCTGCCTCTACCATCTTTGGGAAATCCCTGGATTGCGAACCTGTTTTATTGATAGGAATACACAAAGGAGCCAAACCATGCAAATTCATCAACAAATCATTGACCAAATAGCGTACATTACCATTGTAATGTTTTCCCAATATATACCCCAAAGCAACTCCATCCTGTCCCCCCAGCGGGTGATTGCTGACAAAAGTGCATTTACCGTTTTCAGGCAAGTTTTCCAAACCTTTTATCTCCACTTTTGCATCCAGGAACTCCATACAAGCTTCCAGAAAGTCAACTCCGACTTTATTTTTGGAGTCTTTTAAAAAGACATTCAGTTCATCCTGATGCACGATATGCTTCAGGTACGAAACGACAAAACGGGGAATATATTTATATTTTTTCCCGGCTTTCGTTTTCAATATCTTTTCTATGTCGATTAAAAATATAGAGTCGTCAGTCATTTTGCAAACGTTCTTTTCCATGCAAAAGTAACTTATCTTTTTTTATATTGGCAATTTATGACAGAAAAAACTCTTAATCTCTAAAGAAATTAAGAGTTTTTGTGTATGAAACTATACAAATTCTTTCATTTTTGCGCAAAATAAAAACGAATGTGCAATAGTTTGGTTTCGTTTTTCAACCTCCGACAGCCAACTCTTTCCATTATTTTTTATCATAAAATCATTAAATTTAAACGTACTGTTTACCAAGCTACTAGCTACATTAACAGCCTGTTGAAAACTTCTCGAAATATTTTCTTAAAATATTGTGGGGAATTGTGGGGAATTGTGTAATTTTACACCTTGAACAATATAATAAGGTGTAAACATGCGATTTCTTGGGAATTCTGAAGCAAAGACGGATGCAAAAGGCAGAGTGTTCCTGCCTGCCGTATTCAGGAAGCAGCTACAAGCTGCCTCCCAGGAGTGCCTGATTTTACGCAAAGACACCTACCAAGACTGCCTGGTACTTTACCCTGAAAATGTGTGGAACGAACAAATGAACGAACTACGTTGCAAACTCAATCGCTGGAATTCCAAACACCAAATGATTTTCCGTCAGTTCGTTTCGGATGTAGAAGTTATCACATTGGATGGAAACGGGCGCTTTCTGATTCCAAAACGATATTTGAAATTAGCTAAAATACAGCAAGATGTACGCTTTATCGGATTGGACGACACTATAGAAATCTGGTCTAAAGAACTAGCAGACAAACCCTTCATCACGCCGGAGGACTTTGGAAAAGAATTGGAAGAAATTATGGGAACTAATAACAACGTAGAAATAGAATGAGTGAAGCAAAACAGATATATCATGTACCGGTATTATTAAACGAGAGCGTAGACGGAATGAACATCCAACCCGGAGGTATTTATGTAGATGCCACTTTCGGCGGCGGAGGACATTCCAAGGAAATTCTAAGCCGGCTGGGTAGCACCGCGCATCTATATAGTTTTGACCAAGATGAAGATGCCGAGAAAAATATTGTAAGCGACAGCCGCTTCACTTTTGTGCGTAGTAACTTCCGCTACCTTCCCAACTTCCTACGTTATTATGGCGTGGAAGGGGTGGATGCCATTTTGGCCGATCTGGGCGTTTCCTCACATCACTTTGACGACTCCGAACGTGGATTCTCATTCCGCTTCGAGGGCAAATTAGACATGCGGATGAACAAACGCGCAGGTATGACAGCTGCTGATGTAGTGAACACCTATGACGAAGAACGTTTGGCTAATACTTTCTATTTATATGGTGAATTGAAGAACAGCCGCAAACTGGCATCAGCCATCGTTAAAGCACGAGGTGTAAAACAAATTGTCACCATCGGTGATTTCCTCGAAGTCATCAAACCGCTTTTCGGGCGGGAACGTGAAAAGAAAGAGCTCGCAAAGGTGTTCCAAGCTTTACGCATAGAGGTAAATCAGGAAATGGAAGCATTGAAAGAAATGCTTTATGCAGCAACCAAGGCACTGAAACCGGGAGGCAGACTGGTAGTAATCACCTATCACTCTTTAGAAGACCGCATGGTAAAGAATATCATGAAAACCGGAAACATAGAAGGCAAGGCCGAACAAGATTTCTTTGGTAATGTACAGACACCTTTCAAACTAGTCAACAACAAAGTTATTGTTGCCGGCAACGAAGAAGTGACACGCAATCCGCGCTCCCGAAGCGCCAAGTTGAGAATTGCAGAAAAGAGATAACGAGATGGAAGAAGAACTGAAACAAAATGCACAACAACCTAAAGACGGACAATCTGCTTCGCCCAAGCACATGTCTATCCGCAGCATATTGGGAGGAGATATCCTTGCAAACGACTTCTTCAAAAGACAAACCCGTTTGCTGATTCTCATCATGATCCTGACTGTACTATACATAGACAACCGTTATAGCAGTCAACAGGAACTCATTGAAATTGATAAGTTGAAAAAAGATTTGATCGATATCAAATACGATGCATTGACACGTTCTTCCGAACTGATGGAAAAGAGCCGCCAATCACGTATTGAAGAATATATTTCGACGGAAGACAGCCCCTTACAAACGGCTACCAACCGTCCTTATTTAATAAAGAAAGACTAAGCCCATGATGCCCAACCAAAAAAACATAATGCTCCGCTTCTCCTTCATCATCCTGGTCATGGTGTTGATAGGCATTGCCATTATCTGCAAAGCCGGCGTCATCATGTTTGCCGAGCGTCAATACTGGAAAGACGTAGCCGACCGTTTTGTAAAAGAAAACGTCACCGTACGTCCTACCCGTGGCAACATCATCTCATCCGACGGCCAGCTGATGGCAAGCAGCCTTCCCGAATATAAGATTTACATGGACTTCATGATAAATAAAAGGAAGGGCGAAACCGAAGAAGAGGAAAAGAAACGGCTGAAGCTACAACATATCAAAGACTCAGTTCTTTATGCAAACCTTGACACAATCTGCAAAGGGTTACATGAAATATTCCCTGATAAAAGTGCCGCCTTTTTCAAGCAGCACATCAAAAACGGAAGAAAAAAAGAGAGCCGCAGTTGGCTACTCTACCCCAAACGCATTTCTTATATACAATATAAAGAAGCAAAACGTCTGCCCGTATTTAATCTGAACAAATACAAAGGCGGATTCCATGAACAGGCATTCAATCAGCGGAAAAAGCCTTTCGGCTCACTGGCTATGCGTACATTGGGAGATATGTTTCCTGATATAGAACAAGGTGCAAAGAACGGGCTGGAACTTTCATACGATTCCATATTAAAAGGCAGAAACGGTATCACTCACCGTCAAAAGGTAATGAACAAATACCTGAACATTGTAGATATTCCTCCTGTAGATGGCTGTGATATCATTACAACTATTGATGTAGGTATGCAAGACATCGCAGAAAAAGCATTGGTAGATGAATTGAAAGAAATCAACGCCACTGTAGGCGTCGCTATTCTGATGGAAGTGCAGACGGGAGACATCAAAGCTATCGTCAACATGACCAAATGCAATGACGGCATTTACAGAGAAATACGCAATAACGCCATCTCAGACATGATGGAGCCAGGCTCTACTTTCAAAACCGCATCCATACTGGTAGCGCTGGACGACGGAGTCATCACTCCGGAAACGGTGGTGGAAACCGGTAACGGGGTCTATATGATGCACGGCCGCTATATGAAAGATCATAACTGGCATCGTGGAGGCTACGGCACTATCAACACAACAAAATCATTGATGGTGTCCTCAAACATCGGTGTATCACGGTTGATCGATGATCATTATCATGATAATCCGGAAAAGTTTGTACGCGGACTGCATCGAGTAGGCATTGCCACTCCGTTAGATCTCGATATTCCCGGTGCCGGCAAGCCGAACATCCGCATCCCCAACAAAGACTTGAGCAATTGGTCACGTACTGCACTGGCATGGATGTCTATTGGCTATGAAACCCAAATTCCCCCCATCAATACACTGGCATTTTATAATGCTATAGCCAATAACGGAGTAATGGTCAAGCCCCGTTTTGTGAAATCAATAGTCAAAGACGGGCAGGTAGTGGAAGATATTGCTCCTGAAATACTCAACCCGGCCATCGCTTCCCCCAAGGCTATCAGCGAGATACAAACAATTTTGGAAAAAGTTGTCAGCGAAGGGCTGGGAAAGAAAGCAGGATCCAAGCAATTCCATGTATCCGGGAAAACCGGTACTGCACAGGTTTCACAAGGGAAAGCCGGATACACTAATGGCACACGCCGTTATTTGGTAAGTTTCTGTGGATATTTTCCTTCAGAAGCGCCTAAATACAGTTGCATTGTAGCCATCCAGAAACCTGGACTCCCCGCCTCGGGTGGTCTGATGGCCGGCAGCGTGTTCAGTAAAATTGCCGAACGCGTATTTGCCAAACATCTGGCACAAGATTTGAAAGAGGCAAAAGACTCAACTTCTATCCTTATTCCGGATGTGAAAAACGGGGATATAAGTGCGGCGCATTATGTACTGAACCGGATAAATGTAAATTCATCCGGAGTTTCGGAACAATCAACCGAAGGCAAACCGGTATGGGGAAATGTGACTAGTAATCCGGACAATGTATTATTCAACAAAAAAGACATTAACAATAAACTTGTACCAAGTGTTATTGGTATGGGCGCAAAGGATGCTGTCTATCTGCTTGAAAGCATGGGATTGAAAGCCCGCATTACCGGCATCGGTAAAGTGAAGTCACAAAGTATCCCGGCCGGCAACACTTTGCGCAAAGGACAGACCATACAATTACGATTAAATTAACAGTGTAACAGGAAGAATATGAAACTGGAAAAGATTATTAAAGGAATAACAGTCAATGAAATCATAGGTGATATGGCCCAAGAGATTTCGGGAATAAACATGGACTCACGCCTGATAGAGCCTGGTCATATTTTCATTGCTGTAAAAGGGACGCAGACTGACGGACATACTTATATTCAAAAAGCAATAGAAAAAGGAGCCCGTACAGTGGTATGTGAGAATCTTCCTGAGACATTGATTGAGAATGTTACCTACATCAAAGTGAACGATACGGAAGACGTTGTCGGGAAACTGGCAACTACGTTTTACGGCGACCCCACCTCGAAATTGGAACTGGTCGGTGTTACAGGCACCAACGGAAAAACGACTATTGCCACCTTATTATATAATATGTTCCGTAAATTCGGATATAAAACAGGACTCATTTCCACTGTATGCAATTATATAGATGAGGAAGTCATTCCAACTGACCATACCACCCCTGACCCTATTACACTAAATAAACTGCTGGGGCGCATGGCAGATGAAGGATGCAAATATGCCTTTATGGAAGTAAGCTCACATTCAGTCGCACAAAAACGGATTGGTGGTTTAAAATTTGCAGGCGGTATATTTACCAACCTTACCCGTGACCATCTGGACTACCATAAAACTGTAGAGAACTATCTGAAAGCCAAAAAAGCATTCTTTGACAGTCTGCCTAAAACAGCCTTTGCCTTAACCAATCTGGATGACAAAAACGGATTGGTCATGACTCAAAATACCAAAGCAAAGGTACACACCTATTCGCTGCGCAGTTTGAGTGATTTTAAAGGAAAAGTGCTGGAAGATGGATTCGAAGGAATGCTGCTTGATATAAATAATGTGGAAGTCAATGTACAGTTCATCGGACGCTTCAATGCTTCCAATCTGCTGGCAGTCTATGGAACAGCCTGCCTGCTTGGGAAAAAAACAGAAGAGGTACTGCTGGCATTGAGTACTCTTCGCCCCGTTGCCGGGCGTTTTGACTCACTGCGCTCACCCAAGGGATACACCGCCATTGTGGACTATGCCCATACTCCGGATGCCTTGGAAAATGTGCTGAATGCCATTCACGAGGTTCTGAATGGCAAAGGTAATGTAATTACGGTAGTAGGCGCCGGCGGCAACCGCGATAAAGGCAAACGCCCCTTGATGGCACAAGAAGCGGTAAAGCAAAGCGATAAAGTCATTATCACCTCTGACAATCCCCGTTTTGAAGAGCCGCAGGAAATCATCAATGATATGCTGGCAGGACTGACTAAAGAGGATATGCGTAAAGTGATAAGCATAGCCGACCGTAAAGAAGCGATCCGTACAGCTTGTATGCTGGCCCAAGCTAAAGATGTCATTTTAGTTGCCGGGAAAGGACACGAAAATTATCAGGAAATCAAAGGTATAAAGCACCATTTCGACGATAAAGAAGTATTAAGAGATATTTTTGCTAATGAATAAACCAACCAAAAGATGTTATATTATTTATTTCAATATTTAGAAAAGTTCGATTTTCCCGGAGCCGGTATGTTCGGTTACGTTTCATTCCGTTCATTGATGGCAATCATTTTATCATTGTTGATCTCAGCTATCTTCGGTGAATATTTCATCAACCTGCTCAAACGTAAACAAATAACCGAAACCCAACGTGACGCATCTATAGACCCTTTTAATGTGAAAAAAGTTGGTGTGCCGACGATGGGAGGTATAATTATTATTGTCGCAATTCTCATACCTTGCCTTTTATTGGGGAAACTGCATAATATTTACATGATATTAATGTTAATTACCACCATTTGGCTAGGCACATTAGGCTTTTTGGATGACTATATCAAGGTTTTCCGTAAAGACAAAGAAGGGTTGCACGGCAAATTCAAGATCATCGGCCAAGTAGGTTTAGGACTCATTGTGGGACTCACCTTATATTTAAGTCCGAGCGTTGTTATCCGTGAGAACGTAGAAATACAAAGAGGAGGAGAAATTGTGGAAGTGGTGCACAAGGAACAAGATCAGAAGTCCACCAAAACTACGATTCCTTTCTTCAAGAACAACAATTTGGATTATGCTGATTTCGTAGGTTTTCTGGGAGACAATGCCCAGGCTGTAGGTTGGATTATTTTCGTATTAGTTACCATCTTCGTAGTTACTGCCGTATCTAACGGTGCCAACCTGAATGACGGGATGGACGGGATGGCAGCCGGAAATTCTGCTATCATCGGTCTTACCTTGGGCATATTGGCATACGTATCCAGCCACATCGAATATGCAGGATACCTTAATATCATGTACATTCCCGGCAGTGAAGAACTGGTAATCTTTATCTGCTCCTTCATCGGCGCACTGATCGGTTTCCTTTGGTACAATGCTTTTCCCGCCCAAGTATTTATGGGCGATACCGGCAGCTTGACCATTGGTGGTATCATAGCGGTATTTGCAATCATCATTCATAAAGAGTTGCTTATACCTATTCTCTGTGGAATCTTCTTGGTAGAAAACCTTTCGGTTATTCTACAGGTGAGATATTTCAAAAGCGGAAAAAAGAAAGGGCATTTGCAACGCGTATTCAAACGTGCACCTATCCACGACCATTTCCGTACTACATTAGCACAGTTAGACCCCAATTGCAGTTATCTGTTCATGAAACCCAACAGCGTATTCCATGAATCAAAAATCACGGTACGCTTTTGGATTGTCACCATCGTACTCGCTGCAATTACGATTATTACATTAAAGATAAGATAAGATAAACGAAGATTATGGCTAAAAGAATTGTCATACTAGGAGCTGGAGAAAGCGGTGCGGGAGCAGCCGTTCTGGCAAAGAAACAAGGTTTCGACACCTTCGTTTCAGACATGTCCACGATTAAGGACTCATACAAAAACATGCTGAACGAGCGAGGCATCGAATGGGAAGAAGGCAAACATACCGAATCTCTCATTCTGAATGCGGATGAAGTAATCAAAAGTCCGGGTATTCCGAATGATGCCCCGATGATTCTTAAGTTAAAGTCACAAGGCACCCCTATCATCTCCGAAATAGAATTTGCGGGACGTTATACCAATGCCAAAATGATTTGCATTACAGGAAGTAATGGAAAAACAACAACTACTTCGCTGATTTATCATATCTTCAAGAAAGCAGGTATGAATGTGGGACTAGCCGGAAATATCGGTCAAAGTCTGGCATATCAGGTAGCAGAATGCAACTATGATTATTATGTGATCGAGTTAAGCAGTTTCCAATTGGACAACATGTACAAGTTCCATGCCAACATTGCCGTATTGATGAACATCACGCCGGATCATCTGGACCGTTACGACCACCAGATGCAAAACTATGTGGATGCCAAATTCCGCATTATCCAGAACCAGACCCCGGACGATGCCTTCATCTTCTGGAACGATGACCCCATCATCCAGCGTGAATTACACAAATATGGCATTCATGGCCATTACTACCCTTTTGCCGAAAGGAAAGAGGAAGGAACCGCCGCATATGTGGAACAGGACAAGGTTTATTTTACAGAACCAATCGCTTTCAACATGGAACAGGAAGAACTGGCACTGACCGGAACCCATAATCTCTTTAACTCCATGGCGGCCGGTATCTCTGCCAACCTGGCGGGTATCCGCAAAGAATGCATCCGCGAGGCCTTGGGTGATTTCAAGGGAGTGGAACACCGCCTTGAAAAAGTCTGCCGGGTAAGAGGAGTAGATTACATCAATGACTCCAAAGCTACCAATGTGAATTCCTGCTGGTATGCTTTGCAAAGCATGAAAACCAAAACCATCCTGATATTAGGCGGGAAAGACAAAGGCAACGACTATAACGAAATTGCCGACTTGGTAAAAGAAAAATGTACCGGATTGATCTACATGGGATTACACAATGAGAAATTGCATGCTTTCTTTGACAAGTTCGGCCTGCCTGTAGCCGATGTACAAAGCATGAAGGATGCCGTAGACGCTGCTTACCGGATGGCCAAGAAAGGCGAAACCGTATTATTAAGTCCATGCTGCGCTAGCTTCGACCTTTTCAAAAGTTACGAAGACCGTGGCGAGCAGTTCAAGGAATGTGTAAGAAACCTGTAATATAATATTAAGGTATATAGATAATGGATCTGATAAAAGACTTGTTCAAGGGCGACAAAGTAATCTGGATTATTTTCCTGTTTCTTTGTCTGATCTCTATCGTCGAGGTATTTAGTGCCGCCAGCACGCTTACCTACAAAAGTGGGGATCATTGGGGACCTATCACCCAGCACAGTGTCATCCTGATGGTAGGTGTGTGCATTGTGGTACTGGTACATAACATTCCCTACAAATATTTCCGTGTGTTTCCCGTCTTCCTGCTACCCCTATCGACATTATTGCTGATATTTGTAATGGGTATGGGATTGATTACCGGAGACCGTGTCAATGGTGCAGCCCGTTGGATGACTTTCTTCGGTATCCAGTTCCAGCCTTCCGAACTGGCAAAAATGGCCGTGATTATTGTCACCGCATTTATTCTATCCAAGTTTCAGGAAGAAGACAACGCCAATCCGAAAGCATTCAAATATATAATGTGGATCACCGGAGTTGTTTTCATTCTGATTGCTCCCGAAAACGGTTCTACCGCAGCATTGCTGTTCGGAGTAGTCTTTTTAATGATGGTGATCGGCCGGGTACCCTGGAAGCAATTGGCCAAGTTAATGGGAATAGCCGGAGTTATGGTGGCTTTTTTTGTAGGCATAGTGATGATTATGCCCACACACAAACTGAACAAAGTCCCCATGATGCACCGTGTAGAAACCTGGCAGAACCGTATAAAAGGCTTCTTTGAGGACAAAGAAGCCGTTCCCGCCGCCAAATATGATATAGACAAGGACGCCCAGATAGCACACGCCAATATTGCTATCGCCTCCAGCAACATCATAGGAAAGATGCCGGGTAACAGTGTGCAGCGGGATTTCCTGTCACAAGCATTCTCGGACTTCATCTTTGCTATAATCATAGAAGAGCTGGGGTTGCTGGGAGGCGCCTTTGTAGTGATTCTCTACATCTGGCTGTTGATGCGGGCGGGTAAAATAGCCCGAAGAAGTGAAAAAAGTTTTCCTGCCTTTCTGGTGATGGGCATCGCCCTGTTGCTGGTATCTCAGGCGATGCTTAACATGATGGTGGCCGTAGGTCTGTTCCCCGTCACCGGACAACCCCTGCCGCTTATCAGCAAAGGAGGAACCTCTACACTCATCAACTGCGCCTACATCGGTATGATATTAAGTGTCAGCCGCTACGTAGCTGAGCAAGAAGAGAAGAAAGCTGCCGAGCAACAGGCGTTGGAAGAAGCCGAACT
>OIEE01000687.1_pt1 | contig 10680 bp, 10 predicted proteins | sample 1581701 | NCBI WGS metagenome assembly OIEE01 (sample SAMN01760976, study PRJEB22395) | human gut metagenome | reverse complement strand
CATGACGATTATCATCGGCACGGCTTCCTCGTTTGCGATGGCACGGTCGGCAATCGTTTTCATTTGTCCCATCTGTATCCAGTTGGTTTCATTGTCCGTATAACCATGTAAGAGGTAGAGGACCGGATAATTCCTTTTCGAGGTGTTGTAGTCGGAAGGCAGGTAGATGGAGTAGGAAACTTTCCTACCTAATTTGTTACTTTCGAAAGAGAGCGATTCGAAAACTGTACTTTGCGAATATCCTGCAACGTTGAATAGAAAGCACAGGATACAATAGAGATAAAATTTGTTTTTCATATACTATTAATAATTAGATTTGTTTGTCTGGACAGAGTAAGAATAAGAGAAGAGAGCTTGCCGGAAAATCCATTAGGTTTCGACATACTCTCTTTCCCTTGTTGGGAAATTAATCCGCCACCGGATAGGGAAATTCGGTCAACCCTTTGTACATGAATTGATAGGTCGGAACTTCGATTCCCAATTCTTGGGCAGTTCGTACGACATAGCCTGTCAATGTTTCCACTTCGGTGCGATTGCCTTTTTGAAAATCACTGTGCATGGAGGTTGTGGAGTTGTTAGGCATGATCCTCTGGGCGTCGATGGCGGAGAATACTTGACCGTCCGGCAGACGAATCCCTTTGGCTTCTGCCACGCTTTTGAGTTCATAACCTAATGTGATGAACAGATCGATATGGTTATTTACCACTTCGCCAATCGTTTCATTGAAATAGGAGGTGATAGTGGCGGCGGTCGAGATCATGAAGAATTTCTTCCAGATTTCCAAGTCAATGTCATCCGGTATTGTGGTAAGGATACGGGCGTTGGCCAATATATCCTGTAAGTCTTTCTGTCGTTTCTTGTTTCCTTGTTTACTTCCGAAGAACATCCGGTCCTTTATGGTGAACTTTTCCACTCTTCCCGGTCTGACCAAGCGGGAACCGATGTAAACGCATCCTTTCCAAACCTCATTGTTCGGTAATAGCTTTTGTATGCGTTCCGCTATATCCGCTCCGTTCAGCAGGGGAATGATAACCGTATTAGGGCCGGTGATCGGAGTCAGCTGAACTATATTCTCCTCCAAGTCGTAGCTTTTGGTACAGCAAAACAGGTAATCGACTGGTCCTATTTCAGCAGGATTGTCGGTTGCGAGGGTTGGTTTTGCTTTGATCGTCAGGAATGTATTTTTGACTTCGATGCCGTTCTTACGTATCTCTTCCAGGTTTTCACCCCGGGAAATGAAATAGATGTCAATATCTTCAGAGTCTTTGTAACGGGCAGCTAATAGTCCTCCGTAGTAGCCGCCTACAGCTCCTATACCGGAAATCGCTATTTTAGTTTTATTCATGTTCTTGTCTTGTTATTTTTACAAAGATGAAAAATAAAATTGGAATAACTATATCAGTTTGAGTTCTTTTAGAAAGTTGGGGATACATTGTTCAAAATTAACACCAAAGCGGTAGTCCGTTTTTACATTATATGTCCGGCGTATACTGTCGGCTGTGAAGTTTACGGCTATTTGTGCTGATTCGCTTAAGCTGAAGTTATTCAGCAGGCCGGATAACAGGGCGCTCGCAAAAACATCTCCTGTTCCGTGATAACTTCCTGGTATCCTTTCGGAAAACAGGTAGTCTGTCGAATCTTTCCTTTGGTCGTAGGTCGCAGCTCCCAATTTCTTTTCTTCAAAGTATACACCGGTCAGTACGATCTTTTTCGGTCCGAGCTTGCTTAGTTTTTTTAAGATTTTTTCGATATAAGCCTGCGTATAGGGACCGGGATGGTAGCTCTCTTCCAGTAATAAAGCAGCTTCGGTCAGGTTAGGGACGATGATGTCTGCTTTCCTGCATAAGGATCTCATGCCTGTTGCAAACTCAGGCTGGAATATGCGATATAGTTCTCCGTTGTCCGCCATTACCGGATCTACCAGGATCAGGTTGTTTTTTGATCTGAATAGTTCGAAAAACTCTTTGACGAGGTCCAGTTGTTCGAATGAACCTAAGAAACCGCTGTAGGTCGCATCGAATTGTATATCGAGCGACTTCCAGTGCTGCATAAAAGCCCGCATGTCGCTTGTCAGGTCGCGGTAAGTGTATCCGCTGATTCCTCCTGTATGAGTCGATAATATGGCGGTCGGCATGGCACATGCTTCTATTCCGGCGGCGGAAAGGATAGGCAAAGCAACAGTTAGAGAGCATTTTCCGAATCCGGACAAGTCATGTATGGCAGCCACACGTTTTTGATAATCTTTATTTTCCATTTATATGTTATGACTTTATTTTTCTATAACAACAAAAAATATTTCCGATTTGTTATTTGAGAAATAGATAGGCTATGAGAAATATTGCTATTATTGCACTGTTATTGGCATGTGTCAGTGTGGCTGGCAACGCTGGGAACAGGAAAGAGTTTGATTTAATGAAACAAGAAAATATGAAGATGAAAGACAAGGCTGAAATATATCTGGCAGGTGGTTGCTTTTGGGGAACGGAACATTTCTTGAAACAGATCAGAGGTGTGGAACAAACGGAAGTTGGTTATGCCAACAGCCAAGTCCCCAATCCAACCTATAAAGAGGTGTGCACCGGGAATACCGGAGCGGTAGAAACAGTTAAGGTTGTTTATGATCCGCGAACGGTCGACTTGGATCTACTGTTAGATTTGTACTTTCAGACGATAGATCCGACTAGTGTCAACCGTCAGGGTGGGGACAGTGGTTTACAATATCGTACGGGCATTTATTATATCGATAAAGACGATGCTCCGGTGATTGAAGCTGCCATTAAGGATTTGGCAAAAGACTATGCGAAGCCGATCGCCATCGAGGTGATGCCACTCGTTAATTTTTATGCTGCGGAAGAATACCATCAGGATTATTTGGATAAGAATGTGGGCGGTTATTGCCATATTAATCCGAAATTGTTTGAATTGGCACGGAAAGCTAATGCCCGTCCTGTTTATGCAAAGCCGGATGATGTGACTCTTAAGAATAAACTTTCGGACATACAGTATGCCGTAACGCAAAAAAATGCCACGGAGCCTGCATTCCGCAATGAGTACTGGAATGAGCATAGGGAAGGAATCTATGTCGATATTACGACTGGTGAACCACTTTTCGTATCTACCGATAAGTTTGATTCCGGCTGTGGCTGGCCCAGTTTCTCAAAGCCGATTGACCGTAAACTTATTCAAGAGAAAATGGATACATCTCATGGTATGGTGCGTACAGAGGTTCGGAGTGCTGCAGGCGATGCCCACTTAGGGCATGTCTTTACAGACGGTCCGGCGGATAAAGGCGGTTTACGCTATTGCATCAACAGTGCTTCGTTGCGCTTTATTCCTAAAGATAAAATAGAAGATTATTTTGAAACATTGTATGCCCAAAAATATGAAATGAAATTCCGTCTTTATTTCTCGGATGTAAAACCCAAAATGGCCATATTTGTTTCCAAACTGTCCCATTGCCTGTTCGATATGCTGGCACGCTACACTGCCGGAGAATGGAATGTGGAAATTCCGCTGATTATAAGTAACCATCCCGATCTGCAGCATGTAGCAGAACGCTTCGGTATACCATTCTATCTCTTCCCTATTACCAAAGAGAACAAAATGGAACAGGAAAAAGCAGAAATGGAGCTGTTGGAACAACATAACATCAATTTCATTGTACTGGCACGCTATATGCAAGTGATTTCCGAACAAATGATTGAAGCATATCCCAACCGCATCATCAACATACACCACTCTTTCCTCCCTGCGTTCGTTGGTGCAAAACCTTATCATGCAGCGTTTGAACGAGGAGTGAAAATCATTGGTGCGACCAGCCATTATGTTACCTCCGAACTAGATGCCGGTCCTATCATTGAGCAAGATGTAGTACGCATCACACACAAGGACACTGTGCAGGATTTAGTAAGTAAAGGTAAAGACTTGGAAAAAATAGTCCTTTCTCGTGCTGTTCAGAAACATATTGAACGAAAAGTATTGGCTTATAAAAATAAAACAGTTATCTTTAGCTGATGAAAATTGCTGTCGTAAAATATAATGCAGGAAACATCTACTCCGTAGACTATGCACTGAAGCGCCTTGGAGTAGAAGCAACCATCACTTCCGATAAGGAACTATTGATGAGTGCCGACAAAGTTATCTTCCCCGGTGTGGGCGAAGCCGAAACAACCATGAGCCATCTCCGGAAAAACCGGCTGGATGAAGTTATCAAAAACTTAAAACAACCTGTACTAGGTATCTGCCTGGGAATGCAGCTGATGTGCCGGCACTCCGAAGAAGGAAATGCCGATTGCTTGGGCATCTTTGATACTGATGTAAAGTTGTTCAGCCCCACCCGGCATGAAGACAAAGTACCCCATATGGGATGGAACACCCTGACCCATGTACGCAGCGACCTGTTCAAAGGATTCACCAAAGAAGAATTTGTATACTTCGTACATAGCTTCTATGTGCCTCTGAACGAGTTTACGGCAGCACAAACAGATTATATCCTCCCCTACAGTTCGGCCTTGCACAAAGATAATTTTTATGCAACACAGTTTCATCCCGAAAAGAGTGGAGCCGTGGGCGAACGAATCCTGAGGAACTTTTTAGAATTGTGAACCATTACATTATATATAACAATGCATAAGAAGAAATAGATATGATAGAGTTAATTCCTGCCATCGACATTATTGATGGCAAATGCGTCCGTCTTTCTCAAGGAGATTATAACACACAGAAAGTATATAACGAAAACCCGGTTGAGGTTGCCAAAGAATTTGAAGCCCATGGGATTCATCGTCTGCACATTGTCGATCTGGATGGAGCAGTTTCACGCCATGTTGTGAATTACCGTGTACTGGACCAAATCGCCAGCCGCACTTCTCTGGTCATTGATTTTGGAGGAGGGATAAAAACAGACGAGGACCTAGTCATCGCTTTCGACAATGGCGCACAAATGGTAACCCTGGGCAGCGTAGCCGTGAAAAATCCCGGGCTTTTCAAAAAATGGCTGGAACAATACGGAAACGAGAAAATCATTCTGGGAGCTGATGTAAAGGAGAATAAAATTTCTGTCAATGGCTGGAAAGAAGAAAGTCAGCAGCAGTTGATCCCTTTTTTGAAAGATTATACTAAAGAAGGGGTTTTCAAGGTGTTATGTACCGACATCAGCCGTGACGGAATGTTGCAAGGGCCTTCCGTGGAACTATACCAGCAAATCCTGAAGGAGTTCCCGGATATGCATCTGATAGCCAGCGGAGGAGTAAGCTGTATACAGGATATTATCGACCTGGAAATAGCCAAAGTTCCGGCTGTTGTTTTCGGCAAGGCATTATACGAGGGAAAAATTACATTGAAAGACTTAAACCGTTTCATGTAAGAGCAAATCATGTTAGCAAAAAGAATCATACCTTGCCTGGACATCAAAGACGGGCAGACCGTAAAAGGAACCAATTTCGTAAACTTACGTCAAGCAGGTGATCCGGTAGAACTGGGGCGTACCTACAGTGAACAGGGAGCTGACGAACTGGTCTTTCTCGATATCACTGCCAGCCATGAAGGGCGCAAAACCTTTACCGATTTGGTAAAACGGGTAGCGGCCAATATCAATATCCCCTTTACTGTAGGAGGAGGTATAAACGAACTGAGCGACGTAGACCGGCTATTGAATGCAGGAGCTGACAAAGTTTCTATCAATTCATCAGCCATCCGCAATCCGGATTTGGTAGACAAGATTGCCAAACATTTCGGTTCACAGGTCTGTGTGGTAGCCATTGACGCCAAGCAGACCAAAACTGGCTGGAAATGCTATCTGAACGGTGGCCGGATTGAAACCGACAAGTACCTGTTTGACTGGGCTAAAGAAGTGAACAACCGCGGAGCAGGAGAAATTCTCTTCACGAGCATGAACCATGACGGAGTGAAAAACGGATATGCCAACGAAGCCCTCTCCACCCTGGCCGATTTACTGACAATTCCCGTCATCGCATCTGGAGGCGCCGGATGCATGGAACATTTCCGCGATACATTTGCAAAAGGGAAAGCAGATGCTGCATTAGCAGCCAGCGTTTTTCATTTCGGAGAAATTAAAATTCCCGAATTAAAACAGTATCTTTGCGAGCAAGGAATTAATGTGAGGTTATAACTCTGTTTTTAATTGCATCTAAATCTGTTTCCATTACCATCCCAGACAGGGTGAAAGACTGGCAAACGACCTTCAGGTCCTCATTCCACTCTGAATGACGATGCTGATGAAATTTTAAACAAGTTCTATACAACACCGATAATATAACAATAAAAATATAGAAAAATGGATTTGAATTTTGAAAAAATGAACGGGTTGATCCCCGCCATCATACAAGACAACAGCACCAACAAAGTACTGATGTTAGGGTTTATGAATGAAGAAGCATACCGAAAAACAATGGAAACTGGTAAAGTAACTTTCTTCAGCCGTACCAAGAACCGTCTGTGGACAAAAGGTGAAGAAAGCGGGAATTTCCTGAATGTTGTTTCTATAAAAGAAGACTGTGACAAGGATACCCTGCTGATCAAAGTAAATCCGGCAGGTCCTGTATGTCACACCGGAACAGATACTTGCTGGGGAGAAGAAAACAAAGAAGACATCATGTTCCTGAAGGAATTACAAGATTTCATTGACAAACGTCATGAGGAAATGCCCGCAGGCTCTTACACCACCAGCCTGTTCGAATCCGGTATCAACAAAATGGCACAGAAAGTAGGCGAGGAAGCCGTGGAAACGGTTATCGAAGCTTGTAACGGAACCGACGAACGCCTCATCTACGAAGGAGCCGATCTGATATACCACATGATTGTACTGCTCACCTCAAAAGGCTATCGCATCGAAGACCTTGCCCGTGAATTGAAAGAACGTCATAGCGCTACGTGGAAAAAACATTAAAATGATGGACGAAGCTCTCATTCGATATAAAAACGTATATATCAACCAACAAGAATTAGGCGTATTGGAAGATGTAAACCTGGAACTGAACAAGGGTGAATTTGTTTACCTCATTGGGAAAGTCGGTTCCGGAAAGACCTCATTACTGAAAACAATTTACGGTGAGCTGGATATACAGTCAGGAGAAGCTGAGGTGTTAGGCTACAACATGACTAACATCAAGCGGAAGCATATTCCCGAACTGCGTCGCCGTTTAGGCATTGTCTTTCAAGATTTTCAGTTACTGACAGACCGCACCGTACACGCAAACCTCAGTTTTGTATTGCGCGCCACCGGATGGACAAACAAAGCAACCATCAAAGCACGCATTGAAGAAGTACTGGACCAAGTGGGAATGACCGGTAAAGGATACAAAATGCCCAACGAGCTATCGGGTGGCGAGCAACAACGCATTGTTATCGCCCGTGCCATCCTAAACCGGCCGGACATTATTCTGGCCGATGAGCCGACGGGTAACCTGGACACCGAAACAGGGCGCAAAATTGTAGAACTTCTGAAATCCATTTGTGCTACAGGCTCCGCCATCATGATGACCACCCATAATCTGCATCTCTTGTCGGAATATCCGGGAGTTGTCTACCGTTTTGAGAATCATCATATCAAAGAAGTGACTCACGAATACAGCCGGATGGAAAGAAGTCAAAATGAGACCGAAAAAGGAGAAAAAACGACAGTTGCACCCCAAGAAACGGCAGAATAAGTAGATGAATGATAAATATCATCGCTAAAATGCTGATTTTTGCAGTCTTATTTGTATATTTGCACGCTAATTATCAATATAGGAACAATTAAAATACGAAACGAAAAATGAAAGTTTTAAAGTTTGGAGGTACTTCGGTAGGTTCTGCACAAAGAATGAAAGAAGTAGCCAAATTAATTACCGACGGTGAACAGAAGATTGTTGTACTTTCAGCCATGTCTGGAACAACAAACACGTTGGTTGAAATTTCGGATTATCTGTATAAGAAAAATCCCGAAGGTGCGAATGAAATCATTAACAGACTGGAGGCTAAATATAAACAGCATGTTAATGAACTTTATTCTACTGACGAGTATAAGCAGAAAACACAGGAATTTATAAAAGCACAGTTCGATTATATTCGTTCGTATACAAAAGATATTTTCACACTGTTCGAAGAAAAAGTAATCCTGGCACAAGGCGAATTGATCTCCACCAACATGGTTACCAACTATTTGCAGGAACAAGGGGTCAACGCCATCTTACTTCCGGCATTGGAATTCATGCGCACGGACAAGAACTCGGAGCCCGATCCTGTATATATTAAGGAGAAACTTCAGATGCAGTTGGAATTGCATCCCGGTGCTGAGATTTACATCACACAAGGATATATTTGCCGCAACGCTTACGGAGAAATAGACAATCTGCAACGTGGTGGAAGCGACTATACCGCTTCTCTGATCGGTGCAGCTATCAATGCTTCCGAAATCCAGATATGGACCGATATCGACGGTATGCACAATAATGACCCGCGTGAAGTAACGGGAACCCGCTCCGTAAAGCATCTCAGTTTCAACGAAGCCGAGCAACTGGCCTTTTACGGAGCAAAAATATTACACCCGTTCTGCATCGCCCCGGCACGCAAGCGCAATATCCCGGTACGATTGCTCAACTCAATGAATCCTCAGGCAGAGGGGACATTGATTTCGGATTTGCAGGACGACAATATCATTAAAGCCATAGCCGCCAAAGACAACATCTTCTACGTGAAGTTCGAGTCGAAACATAACTTATGTCCTTATCAGTTTATCAGTAAGATTTTTGATACGTTTGCCAAATACAGAACGCCGCTTTGTCTGTTGGTTTCATCCAATCAGGATGTATCCGTCGCCATAGACAACAGCGAACATCTATGCAAAATCCTTGCGGAACTGGAACAATATGCAAAAATTCTGATGGAAGACCGCATGTCCATTGTATCCGTGGTGGGAAACATGCGTTGGCAGTATGCCGGTGTCGAAGCACAGATTATAGAAGCTCTGGCAGATATCCCGCTACGTATGATTTCGTATGGCAGCAATGACAGTGACGTGGCATTCGTCATTAAGACGGAAGACAAGAAAAGGGCTTTGCAGGCACTCAGCAATAGACTCTTCGAACCGGAGACGGATAAAATTGTAAAGTAAATAAAAGTTCAATCTATGGAGCCAATAAACAGATACTTTCAAAGAATTTCCGTATTTTTGCTTTCATTGTTTTTACAACCTTATATAATATAAAGTCTAACTAAAACCAACAGATATGATAAATCCCATCTATTCTCCCGCCCCCGGCAGATACGAAAACGGTATGAAATACCGCCGTTGCGGAAAGAGCGGCATCCTTCTACCTGAAATATCTTTAGGGCTATGGCACAACTTCGGCGATGTCAATACTTTCGCCAACTCGCTATCAATGGCACATTATGCATTCGACAAGGGTATCACCCATTTTGACCTCGCCAACAATTACGGCCCTTCCTGCGGCTCTGCAGAAGAAACATTCGGTATGATTATGAAGAAATCATTTATGCCCTACCGGGATGAATTATTCATTTCTACCAAAGCAGGACATGAAATGTGGCCGGGTCCTTACGGTGATTGGGGTTCCCGAAAATCACTGATGAGCAGCCTCAACCAAAGTTTAAAGCGGATGAACCTCGAATATGTAGACATCTTCTATACCCACCGTTACGATCCCAACACCCCGCTTGAAGAGACACTTCAAACACTCGTTGACATCGTACGGCAAGGTAAAGCGCTATACATCGGCATTTCCAAATACCCTAAAGACAAAGCAGAATTAGCATATAAATACTTGGAAGAGCGGGATGTGCACTGCCTACTCCATCAAGGTAAATACAATCTGTTTAACCGCGAACCGGAAGAAGAAGGTATCCTGAGGCAAGCCAAAGAAAACGGTACAGGATTCATCGCTTTCTCCCCTTTGGCACAAGGATTGCTTACCAACCGCTACCTGAACGGTATTCCCGATGATTCACGCATCGCCAAAGGCGGCTTCCTTAAAAAAGAAGCGCTGACAGATGAAGTCTTGAAAAAGATAAAAGCACTGAATGAACTCGCCATCCGTCGCGGTCAGACACTTGCCGAAATGGCGCTTGCATGGATACTGAAAGACGACTTGGTGACCTCGGTTATTATCGGAGCCAGTTCTGTTGGACAATTGGCAGATAATCTGAAAGCGATTGATAATACCGCTTTCTCTGCAGAAGAATTAAAAAACATTTATCAGATTGTAAAATAGTCGCCAATACCCTCGTATGCTATGAAAGAGACTATCTCAAAATGAAAATTGAGATAGTCTTTTTGATATAACCAGTCCCAAAGCGGTAACAACAATTTAAAACCAGCTAATTCCACCGCCTTGAATTATTATTGTGCCACTTTATTGGCACAACAATGCCTATTTATTGGCACAACTGTGCCACCTATATGGCACGGTTATGCCAACGAACTGGCAATGATAGTCTGAAAAGCCATTCATACCCATCTGAATAAAAAGAAAACAAACCAGTTTCTTTGATAGCCCACCGCACATTTAACACATCTATTTTTGAACCTTTTATTTTTTATCTTGTTCTTTCTCCAAAAGCCTAAGGTACCAATAGGGCAGGAATTTATATTTAACCTAAACATTATAAAAGTATGAAGAAATTAATTCCCCTATTATTGGTGGTCTTGACTTTCGCAGCCTG
>OIEE01000686.1_pt1 | contig 10695 bp, 10 predicted proteins | sample 1581701 | NCBI WGS metagenome assembly OIEE01 (sample SAMN01760976, study PRJEB22395) | human gut metagenome | reverse complement strand
GGCCCCGCCGTGGCCCAGGTGGTCGTTGCCGGTGACAAGGATGCCCCGGGCGGCCAGATTCTCGGCCAGCGGCTTATAGCGGTCGATGAACTCCACCATCCCGTGGGAGAGCTGCAGCACCGCCCGCACCTCTCCCTCCGGCACACAGCGGAACGCGTGGAGCGTCCGCCCCGGCTGGCAGGACGGCAGGGTAAAGTCGATCATCTGGCTCATGGGCTGCCCTCCTTCTCCGTTTTATTTTTTCATGTTGCCGATCTTCTTGCGGCAGGAGGTGCAGATGCAGTAGCCTGCATACTGGATGGCATTATCGTCCACCTCGCCGCAGAAATCGCAGCTGCCGGTGGGGCGGTATTTTTTGAGGATGATCTCATCGCCTTCCACAAAGATCTCCAGCTTGGCATCGTTGTCCAGCTTCATGCTGGTGCGCAGCTCCTTGGGCAGGACGATACGGCCCAGGCCGTCAACACCGCGGACGATTCCGGTACTCTTCATAGTTTTTTCTTCTCCTTTGTCATTTACACCTCAGACAGCCATTTCCCGTTTTCTCCCGGCCCTGATCTCTCCTTCAGAGCCTTCAAAGGAAAATTGTGCCATCGTTCCCACTCAGTATACAAAATTTCCAATCATTCGTCAATGATTGCGTGCAGTTTCGACAAAAATATTTTTCTTTTGCTTCCAAACGCCCATTCTGCCAAATCTGCGGCCGATTCGTTGACAAAACAGCGCACAGCGATTAAACTAAAAGGTAGCTATCCGCAATTTTTTGCCTGTAAATATAAAAGGAGCGTTTTTCTATGCCGAGCAATAAAGTCCGCACCCGTTTTGCCCCCTCGCCCACCGGCTACATGCACGTTGGCAACCTGCGCACCGCGCTGTACACCTACCTGATGGCCAAGCACGAGGACGGCACCTTCATCCTGCGCATTGAGGACACGGACCAGGGCCGCTATGTGGACGGCGCGGTTTTCGTTGTGCGCTCGGACTACGCCCCCGCCGATGCGGTGCGCGGCGCAGTGAAAAAGCTGCAGGATGCCGGTGTCCGGGTGCTGGGCAGCGTGCTGACCCGCTACGACATGAAGAAGGCACTCAAGGGCTCCAGCTACGCATATAGTTATGCCTACAATTACAACTATGCCTACGAAAAACAGAAGGCTGATGTTACTGAATAAGGAAGCACTGCTATGACCGATCTGCATTGTCACATTCTGCCCGGCATGGATGACGGCGCAAAGGATACAGCAGTCTCGCTGGAGCTGCTGCGCAGGGAATACGAGGACGGTGTGCGCAACATCGCGTTCACCAGCCACTTCAACAGCGAGCGTACCACAGTGGAAGCCTTTACGGTAAAGCGGCAGGCTGCCTTTGAACAGCTGACCGCAGCGCTGGAGGGGCAGCCCATGCAGTTTGATTTCAAACTGGGGGCGGAGGTGTTCTTCTCGCCCGGCCTGTGCGAGCTGGACACCCGGGCGCTGTGCATGGGGGACACCGCTTATCTGCTGCTGGAATTCCCCACCACCCACAAGCCACATTTTATCCGGCAGACCCTGTACAATCTGCAGCAGCAGGGCATCGTGCCGCTGATTGCGCATATCGAGCGCTACCCCTATGTGCTGGAGGATCCCACCCTGCTGTACGACTGGGTAGCCGCCGGTGCCTATGCGCAGATCAACGCAGGAGCACTGCTGGAGCCTAAGCTCTGCAAAAAGTTGTGTAAGTTCATCCAGTGGGGATTGGTTCATGTCATCTCCACCGACACCCATTCCCCGGACAAGCGCCCGCCCCGCATGGCGCAGGGTGTGCAGCAGCTGGAAAAGCTGCTGGGCAGGGAAGCTGCTGCCCGCATCGTGCGCAACGGCGATGAACTGTTCCATGATCAGGAACTGGACGCGGCGACCCTGCATCAGCCCAAAAAGTTTTTGGGCATGTGGGTCTGATCCTAAAGTAAGGAGAAAACTGCCCGGGCAGAGAATTACTCTGCCCGGGCAGCGGATTTTGGTATGAAGAAAAATAAGGTCCTGAAAATCGTGTTGATCGTGCTGGGCGCGCTGGTGGCTCTGCTGGCAGCAGCTGTTCTTGGCGTGCTGTTCTACCTCCACAGTATGGCAGCCGGTATTCCTGAAACCCTGCCGGATGCCCCGGCGGACAGCACACAGGTCACCCTGACGGATGATGAGATCGATAAGCTGCTCAGCGGTGAGATCACGCTGGAGGAACTGGCAGATGAAGCCGCCGCGTCCGGCAACGGGGAACAGGAGGCATCCGCCAGCGCTCCGCAGCAGGAGACAGGTGCGGCTTCCTCCCCGGCAGGTTCTTCTGCTTCTTCGGGGAGCGCTGCCTCCCGGACGGAGAGCAGCAGTACAGCGTCCTCCAGCAAGCAGGAGACTGCCGGTACAGCCAATTCCGGTACAGAAAAACCGGCGTCCTCCTCCGGCAAACAGGAGGCCGGCTACGAGGCCGAGGTCAAGGCACTGCTGCGGCAGCTGTACAGCGTCAAGGCACGCGCCGAGGCAGAGCTGAACAGCTGCATTGCCGGAGCAAAGGCAGAGTTCAAATCGCTGCCGGAGTCTCAGCAGACACAGGCGCGCAAGATATCCATCGTGCTGGCCAGAAGTGGCAGACTGTATGCGATGCAGGCCTCCTATGATAAGGAAGTGGAGAGCATCGTCAGCCAGATGCGCGCCATTCTGACCGCCAACGGCCAGAGCACCGCACTGGCGGATCAGGCCATGGCCTCCTATAAGGCACAGAAGAGCGCCATGTACTCCCGGCTGACCGCAAAACTGTACTCCTGACCCGCAAAACGACCACGGACCATCCGCAGCACATCTCCCGGGCACTGACTGTGCCGGAAAGGGGCTGCGGATGGTTTTGTTTTGCCTTTTTGCTGTAATATGGAGAAAAATGCCAAGGACATGGAGGGATGACTCTGCGGCAGAGACGCTGCCTTTTACGCCGACAGGGGAGGGCGGATTGTACGCGCCAACGGAACAATCCCCCAAAAGGCCGGAAAAGTAGCACTTTTACCTACTAATATACAGGAAATTTGTATAAAGTATAAGATTTCACTCATGCTTTGCTATAATGAAGTGAATTCTTTTCATGTAAATTGACAAAAATCGTGGTTATCCTTATAATAGATAGAGTGTTTCTCGGGTATGGACGATGGTGTTTGTGCAACCGCAAGATGCCATCGTTTTATTATTCGCTTTTCTGTCCGCGTGCCAAGGACAGACGTCCGCTATGTGTGAGGCTGGCGGACTGCGGGAAAGTGTGGCTCGGCCTGAGAGCAAAAACAGTAATTCATTGATAGGATTGGAGTGGCATCAAACGATGGCAAAGTACATCATCAAGCGTGTCGCAATGGGTATCTTCAGTATCTTCATTGTGGCCACGGTTACCTTTTTTGTCATGAACCTGGTCCCCGGTGGCCCGTTCGTGGCAGAAAAGTCCATCAGTGCCGCTGCTCAGCAGGCTCTGGCCGAAAAGTATGGCCTTGATAAGCCGCTGAGTGTGCAGTACGTCAACTACATGAAGAGCCTTCTGCACGGCGATCTGGGTCTGAGCCTGCGTCAGCGCGGACGTACCGTGAACCAGATTATCGCCAGCAAGCTGCCGGTGTCCTGCCGTCTGGCGGGCATTGCCGTGGTGGTGGCTCTGTGCGTGGGCATCCCGCTGGGCTGCATTTCCGCTTACAACCGCGGTAAGTGGCTGGATAACGTTATTATCGTGTTTGCAACCTGTGGCATCGCGATCCCCAGCTTTATTTCCAGTGTGTTGCTATTGTACCAGTTTGGTATGAAAATGAAGGTGCTGCCCACCGTTGGTCTGAACAGCGCAGCCGCCTATATCATGCCGGTCACTGCACTGGCCATCTATCCCTCGGCTTATATCACCCGTTTGATGCGCTCCAGCCTGCTGGACGTTATGGGTCAGGATTATATGCGCACTGCCCGCGCAAAGGGCGTGTCCCAGTTCATGATCCTGTTCAAGCACGCACTGCGCAACGCCATCCTGCCTGTCATCACCTACGTCGGCCCCATGCTGGCCAGCCTGATGACCGGTTCTTTCGTGGTGGAAAAAATCTTCTCCGTGCCCGGTCTGGGCCGCGACTTCGTGTCTGCAATCACCAACCGTGACTACACCATGATCATGGGCACCACCATCCTGCTGTCCAGCATGGTCATCATTGCTAACGTGATCGTGGATATCCTTTATAAGATCATCGACCCGCGCATCAAGCTGCAGTAAGAGAAAGGAGCGATTTTCATGGAAAACATTAAAAAGAATCCGCTCAGCCTGCAGCTCAACGCGGAGGATTTTCTGCCCGCCAGCAATGAAGAAAAGCAGAGCCTGGTGGTCATGCGCGAAAGCGTCAACTTCTGGAAGGACGGTATCCGCCGCCTGAAGAAGAACAAGATCGCCATGGTCAGCTTTGTGTTCATCATTGCCATTGCCATCTTTGCCTACCTGCTGCCCGCCGTCTGGCCTTACAGCTACTCCGAGCAGATGAAGGGCAGCAACAACCTGAAGCCTTTCGAGTACTCTGCTTCCGAGCAGGCACGTATCGATGCAGGCGAAAAGGTGTTCCCGCACATTCTGGGCACCGACCGTATGGGCCGTGACTTCGCTGTACGTATCATGATGGGCACCCGCGTCAGCCTGTCCGTCGGTCTGATCGCCTCTGTGCTGGTGCTGATCATCGGCGCTACCTATGGTGCGGTTGCGGCCTTTGCCGGCGGCTGGGTGGACAATATCATGATGCGTATTACAGATATTCTGTACACCATCCCCGATATTCTGCTGATCATCCTGCTGGGCATGGCCCTGAAGGATCCCCTGGATAAGCTGGCCACACAGCCTGGCTTTAAGTGGATGCAGACCTTGGGCCCCAACATGATCTCCATCTTCATCATCTTTGCTCTGCTGTACTGGGTGGGCATGGCACGTATCGTCCGCAGCCAGATCCTGATCCTGAAGGAGAGCGAGTACGTTACCGCTGCCCGCGCACTGGGCGCTTCCAGCGGCCGTATCATCAAAAAGCATCTGCTCACCAACTGCATCGGCACCCTGATCGTTACCACCACCCTGCAGATCCCGGCCTCCATCTTCACCGAGAGCTACCTGAGCTTCATTGGTCTGGGTGTTGCAGCCCCGCTGCCTTCTCTGGGTTCTCTGGCTACCGATGCCGTCAAGGGCATGAACACCTACCCCCATCTGCTGATCGCCCCCGCACTGATGATCAGCGTGATGATCCTTGTGTTCAACCTGTTCGGCGATGGCCTGCGCGATGCCTTTGACCCGAAGCTGAAGAATTGATGAGGTGAACAGAAATGAGCGAGAAAATTCTTGATATCAAAGATGAACGCCTTTCTTTCTTCACCCCTGCGGGCGAAGTAAAGGCACTGAATGGCGTTTCCTTTACCATGAATCAGGGCGATGTTCTGGGCGTTGTGGGTGAGTCCGGCTCCGGTAAGTCGGTCACTGCCTACTCTGTTATGGGTCTGACCGCTTACCCCGGCAAGCTGGTGGGCGGCAAGGTGTGGTTCAACGGCCACGAGATCGAGAACATGAAGGAGAAGGACTTCCGCAAGATCCGCGGCAACGAGGTCTCCATCATCTTCCAGGACCCCATGACCAGCCTGAACCCGGTGTACACCATCGGCAACCAGATCGTGGAGGTCATCCGCCTGCACACCGATAAGAATAAGGCCGATGCATGGGCACGCGCCAAGGAACTGCTGGAGCTGGTCGGCATCAATGAGCCTGAAAAGCGCCTGAAGCAGTACCCCCACGAGCTGTCCGGCGGTATGCGCCAGCGCGTGATGATCGCCATTGCACTGGCCTGTGAGCCCAAGCTGCTGATCGCCGATGAGCCCACCACCGCACTGGACGTGACCATTCAGGCACAGATCCTTGAATTGATGCAGGATCTGCGCAAGAAGCTGGGCATGAGCATCATCATGATCACCCACGATCTGGGTGTCGTGGCTTCCATGTGCGAGAAGATCGCCGTGATGTACGCCGGCCACATTGTGGAGTACGGCACCACCGACGAGATCTTCTATCAGCCGGGTCACGAGTACACCAAGGGTCTGATCAACTCCATCCCCAAGCTGAACACCGCAGAGCACGAGCGCCTTGTGCCCATCGAGGGTACCCCTGTGGACCTGTTGAATCCGCCGGCAGGCTGCCCCTTTGCGCCCCGCTGCAAGAACTGCATGAAGATCTGTCTGAGCAAGATGCCCCCGCGCACCGAGATCAGCGATACCCACTATACCTACTGCTGGCTGCAGCAGAAGGCTGCATTTGAGAAAGGGGAAAAGGCAGAATGAGTGAACACAAGACGCTGGTCGAAGTCCAGCACCTGCAGCAGTATTTCCCCGCCGGCGGTGTGGGCAAGAACCGCAAGTACGTTCAGGCTGTGGATGACGTAAGCTTTGCCATCCGCAAGGGCGAGACCCTTGGTCTGGTAGGCGAGTCCGGTTGTGGCAAGACCACTACCGGCCGCACCCTGCTGCGCCTGTACGAGCCCACCGGCGGCAAGATCTACTATGACGGCAACCTGCTGTTCGATAAGGACAACAAGATCGCAGTGGATATGCTGCCCTACCGCCGCCGGATGCAGATCGTTTTTCAGGATCCCTACGCAAGTCTGGACCCCCGCATGACCATTGGCGACATCGTGGGTGAGGGCATTGATATCCATCATCTGGCCGAGAACGAAAAGGATCGCCACGATAAGATCATCGCTCTGCTGGAGCGCGTTGGTCTGAACAGCGAGCACGCAAACCGCTATTGCCACGAATTCTCCGGCGGTCAGCGTCAGCGCGTGGGCATTGCCCGTGCACTGGCCGTGAACCCCGAGTTCATCGTTTGTGACGAGCCTGTCTCTGCACTGGACGTTTCCATTCAGGCTCAGGTCGTCAATATGTTCGAGGATCTGCAGCAGGAGATGGGTCTGACCTACCTGTTCATCGCCCATGACCTGAGCGTTGTGAAGCACATCTCCAACCGCATCGGCGTGATGTATCTGGGCAAGATGGTGGAGCTGGCCGACAGCTACGAGCTGATCACCCACAGCATCCACCCCTACACCCGCAGCCTGATCTCCGCAATTCCGGTGGCAGACCCCATTACGGCCCGCCAGTCCAAGCGTATCGTGCTGCAGGGCGATGTGCCCAGCCCCCTGAACCCGCCGTCCGGCTGCCGTTTCCGCACCCGCTGCCCCTATGCAGACGAGCAGTGCGCCAACGAGGTGCCCGAGTTCAAGGAGGTCTCCACCGGCCACTGGGCAGCATGCCATCACCTTGACCGCGTGAAGTGAGAACACTTCACACCAGTAAAAGGTGAAAGCAATTCAACTTAGCGCTGAAATGTTGTCACAAAATGGTTACAGTCCAGGTTTTGGACTTGTAACCGCCGTGAGAACGCATTATAATCATTCGTGTTCCTCCGGTGTACATTTGCACCGGATCGAATATAGAGGCGGCTGGGGGAACCTGGCACACTCAAATTTGATATAAGGGAAGGATATTATTATGAAACGCATTTCTCGTCGTAATTTCCTCAAGGTTGCAGGCGTGGGTGCCGCTGCTCTGGGTCTGGCAGCCTGTGGCGGCAGCAAGTCCGGTTCTACCGCAACCTCCGGCACTGCTTCCTCCGCTGCTGGTTCTTCTACCGGCAGTGTCAACACCGCTGGCTTTACCGTCCAGTACGGCCCCAACCCCGAGACTCTGGATCCCTCTTTGAACAGCGCTATTGATGCCTCCAACACCATCATCACCATCTTCGAGCCCCTGCTGATCATCAACGAGAACAACGAAGTTATTGGTGGTCAGGCTGAGAGCTGGACTACCAGTGAGGACGGCCTGACCTGGACCTTCACCATGCGTGACGGTCTGAAGTGGAGCGATGGCACCGACCTGACCGCTAAGGACTTTGAGTACACCTTCAAGCGTATGGTCAACCCCGACACCGCTGCTCCCTACGCAGAGACCTGCCTGGGCATGATCGATGGTTTTGACGCAGCACAGGCCGGTGATACCGATGCTCTGAACGTCAAGGCAAGCGACGATGGCAAGACCCTGACCATCGTGCTGTCCTACCCCTGCTCCTACTTCGACAAGATGGCTGCTTTCGCAGCTATGAGCCCTGTGCAGCAGGCTACCGTTGAGGCCAACGGTGATGCATGGTGCACCTCCGCTGAGACCTTCGTCTCCAACGGTCCCTACATGATCACCGAGTGGACTCCCTCCGAGCGTATCGTTCTGTCCAAGAACCCCAACTACGTTGGCGGCTGGGATAGCTCTAAGATCGTTTCCGACAGCATCACCCTGCTGCTGCTGGAGGACTCTTCCGCTTCCTACGCTGCTTACAACAGCGGCGAGGCTGTCCTGATCAAGGACGTGCCCACCGACGAGATCCCCGGCCTGACCAAGGCAGAGGACGGCGGCGACTTCTATGTTGACACCATTCTGGGCACCTACTACGTCAGCATGAACCTGCAGCACGATGCCTTCAAGGATGCCAAGGTCCGCAAGGCTCTGGCTCTGGCTATCGACCGCGACTACGTTGCCAACACCATCATGCAGGGCACCTACTCTGCTGCTTCCAACATTGTCGGCCCTGGCATCGTGGACGAGAACGGTTACTTCTACGACAACGCAAACGGCGGCTCTCCCTACATTGCTGATGACTACGAGGCAAATCTGGCCGAGGCTAAGAAGCTGCTGGAAGAGGCTGGCTACCCCAATGGCGAGGGCTACCCCACCATCGAGTACAGCACCAACGATTCCGGCTACAATGTGCCTCTGGCAGAGTACCTGCAGCAGGCTTGGGGTGATCTGGGCATTACCCTGACCATCAGCAAGATGGAGTGGTCTGCCTTCACCGCTGCTCGTCGTGCAGGCGAGTACGATGTTGCCCGTAACGGCTGGGTCATGGACTACAACGATCCTTCCAACATGATCGAGCTGTTCTGCACCGACAACGGCAACAACGATGGTAAGTACTCCAATGCTGACTTTGATGCTGCTGTTGAGGCTTCCAAGGTTGCTGATGTCGCCGAGCACTTTGCACAGCTGCACAAGGCTGAGGACATCCTGATGGAGGATATGGGCTGCATCCCCGTTGCTTACAACAACGACTTCTGGCTGCAGAGCTCTTCTCTGAAGGGCACTTGGCACAGCCCCTACGGCTACTGGTACCTCCAGTACGGCTACATCGAGGAGTGATTTCCTCCCTGTGCTGTGCAGCGTAAGCTGAACCGTAAACCCTAAGCACCAAGCACCCCGCTGACCGGAAACGGTTGGCGGGGTGCTTTTTTACTGTTATCCTGCAAAAAAGACGAGTGCTCGGTTTTGCCGATGCACTCGTCTTTTTATGTAAACCATGCTGAAATAACGATGTCTTGCTTACACCGCAGCCATGGCGGCCAGAACGCTCTGCCAACTCTTGCTGCGTGCGGCAGGTACCGGCGCGGGGTGGGTGCGCCGTGTAGCAGGGGCACTATGACCTGTCGCAGAGGATACCGTCAGGGCAGGGGAGGGGCAGAAGAACACAGCACTGTCCTTTGCCAGCCACTGCGCAGCCAGTGCAGCGGCCTGCGGGTCAGACTGCAACGCGCGACGCTCGTTTCCGGCCAGAAAATCAGCCAGCCAGTACAAAATTGCGGCCAGCGGCAGGCAGGGAGAAGCGTCCTGACTCCAGTAACTCCAGCGTGCGCCGCGGCCGAGGTGGCTTTCGACTGTGATCTGTGCGCCGGTGCGGGCATTCTGCGGGATGACACCGATATAATTTGTACCGGCGCGCTGCCCCAGTTCCTCCACAAGGCGCTGGGTGCGGGCGGCATCCAGCCGATCCTCCCGGCAGTAGGCGCGGAAGTCGGTCTGGCTGAGCAGGCTGTCGGCACTGGACGGAAAACGTCCGGTCAGCTGCCCATCGGCATTGTGGCACAGCTGCCAGCCCTTGCGGAACAGCTGAAAATTCAGGCAGCGCCGCCCCATGGTGGAGTAGCACACAAGGGCGCTCTGCTCCCCGGGCAGCTGTTTTACTTCAAGATAGGCATCGTTGCCGCAGGTGTCCTGCAAACGGATGGTGAGCAGCAGCTGTGCACCGGCGTGCAGGGTGGACATGGCGTTGTGCATGGCGTCAAAATAACGGGAAGCGTCCATGATTGATCTCCTTCCTAAAAAGCAAACAGCGAAACGTTGTAAAAGTGCCAGCCGGGTGATCGGGCCGACAGGCTGTATAAAACTTCTCTGAACGTAGTATAGCATACTTTTGAGGAAAAAACAACTGCAAGTTTCTTCAAAACGACAAAATTTTGCAAAAGCTTATGGCATAGAGCAAACAGAAGTTCAAAGCATGGTTGTGCTTTATGATAAGCGGTTGTGAAAAATGACCCCTGCGGGAGATGCCGGCTAAGGCAGGAGTTGCTCCCACAGGGGTCATTTTATATTTCTTCAATCGCCAAGCTCCCGGATCTCGTTCTGGATCAGCCGTCCGGCTGCGCGGGCAAGCTGATCCATGCCGCGGATGCGCGCCATATTTTTGCCGTAGATCTGCGTGGCGGCACCGGCGCTGCTGTCCTCGCCCATAAAAACGGCAGACACCCGCACCCCCTGCCGCTGCAAGGTGCGCACCTGCGCGGCGGTATCGGTAACACCGGCGGCGTCCTCGTAGGCGCAGCCCAGC
>OIEE01000683.1_pt1 | contig 10706 bp, 6 predicted proteins | sample 1581701 | NCBI WGS metagenome assembly OIEE01 (sample SAMN01760976, study PRJEB22395) | human gut metagenome | reverse complement strand
GGAAAGAACTTGGCTCCCCGTCAGCATGCCCGTAAAATGAAAGTACGTAAGGTTACTTTTGATGAAGCTTATCGGGCGGTGAGTGAATATCGTAAGAAGTTCCCGGAAAAAGCGGTTACTTACTATGCGCAGAATTATCCGGATATGGCTTGGGCTGTCTTCATGGCAAGTGGCTCTTGCTCGGTTGTTCCGGTTGCCGATGAAAGCTTTTTAACTGATGCGGCTGCTATGGATATGGAGGATACTGGTACAAATAAGTATCAGAAACTGGTAAAATCTGGTATTGGAAGTATCATTTATTCCCATTCTGCAACAGATATTCCTGTTCATTTATCACCTGGGAAATACATATTGAAGTCTGTTGATCCGAAGACCGGAGCAATAACGGTGATTGCTAAACGATTGAATATTAAAGATATATATATGCTTAAAGCAGAGGAAAACAAAGATTGTATTTATTGGTTTCATAGAATTTAGTACATGGAAGGAGAACCGGATTTATTTTGGTTCTCCTTTTTAATGAAAATCTGTAATATTTAGCATATATGTTTTTCAGCAGGTTATCTGTTTTTTCGGTCCAATAATCAAATATTACCTAAAAAAGTAGCGTATCCTCCCTAGTTTTGCATCATCATCAAAACAACCTATAATTAGTATACTGTGATGGAACAAAACTTAAATGATAAGACAGCTTGCTTGGTAACCGCTTTCCAATCGGGAGATGTAAGTGCATTCTCTACATTATATGATATGCATATTAATCTTCTATTTAATTATGGATGTAAGTTAACTACTGACAAAGAATTGTTGAAGGACTGCATTCATGATGTCTTTGTAAAATTGTATACAAAGAAGGCCGAATTGGGTATCATTGACAACTTCAAATCATACCTCCTCATTTCCTTGAAAAATAAGTTATGCGATGAACTTCGCAGACGGATGTTCATGTCGGAAACGGCTGTTGAGGAACTGAATCCCGTTGCAGCAGGTGATGATGTAGAACATCAATATTTGGAAAAGGAAAAAAGTTGTTTTGAAAATATAAAAGTAAAACATTTGTTGGCTCAATTATCTCCGCGCCAACGTGAGGCACTTACCTTATATTATATAGAAGAGAAGAAATATGAAGATATTTGTACCATTATGGATATGAATTACCAGTCGGTACGAAATTTGATGCATAGAGGTATTACAAGATTAAGGGAATTGGTAGGATAATATTTTAAGTTTCCAGGTGAGTACAACTTTGAACCACTATCCGTCATAATGAAAAATGATTGTAACGTGGATACAAAAAAGATGTATAGCAAGGTAGAAGACTTTTTGAAGGATGACGACTTTATCAAGTATGTTCTGGATGATGCTCCTGAATCAGCTTTTCATTGGGATAAGCTTTTAAAGGAGCACGCAGAACTGCTGAAAGTATTTGAAGAGGCCAAGAATATATTATTGGTTTCTGATGAAGCAATGGAAGTAATGACTTTATCTGAAGAAAGAAAACTAAAACATCGTATTTTTACTACATTAGAGATAAATAATATGGATTATTAATTAATTTGTTAACCATAGAAAAATGAGAAAAGACATGAAGAAATGTCCTAAGCCGTTGGGTTACGGAATCAGACGAACACCTGTTGTGTTAGGATTATCAGCTGCATTATGTATGCCGGCTGCTTTTTCGTATGCAAATGTTGACAATGGAATTGGATCGTGAATCTGTTCTATCTGTTATGCAAGGAAAAACAATCAAAGGACAAATCTTGGATGAAACAGGGGAGTCTATGATTGGAGTTTCTGTGTTGGTAAAGGGTACGACTATAGGAACCGTTACTGATTTTGATGGTAATTATACACTTGAAGTGCCTAGTGGAAAGAATATATTGGAGATTTCCTATATAGGTTATAAGACTAAAGAAATTACTATTGGTAATAATAGTCTGATAAATATAAAAATGGAACCTGATACACAGGCTTTGGATGAAGTTGTGGTAATAGGTTATGGTACTGTGAAGAAACGTGATTTGACTGGTGCGGTAGCTTCCATGAAGAATGAAGATGTGACAGTTGCTCCTACTAGTAATGTGATGGAGGCTTTACAAGGAAAAATTGCAGGTATGGATATTGTGAAGTCTAGCGGGCAGGTTGGTGAAGATGTTTCTATTTTGTTGCGTGGCTCTCGTTCTATTTATGGTAGTAATGAACCGTTATTCATTATTGATGGTATTCCTGGGAGTTATAGCCAGGTGAACCCTTCTGATATTGAGAGTGTGGATGTATTAAAAGATGCCTCTTCTACTGCTATTTATGGTTCAGCAGGAGCTAATGGCGTAGTCATTATAACAACAAAACGTGGGAAGGAAGGAAAAGCTACTGTAAACTTTGATGCATATTATGGTTTCAGTGGTTCACCTAATTATAAGCATGGTATGGTTGGAGATGAATGGGTGAATTATCAAAGAGAAGCTTATAAGTATAAGAATGGAGATTACCCTTCTGATATGTCTGCTTTATTTGGTAATCAAGATTATACGGATGCCTATAATGCTGGAAAGTGGATTGATTGGATTGATGAAGCCTCAGGTAATACAGCTACAACCCAAAAATATAGTCTTTCTGTTTCAGGGGGTAGTGAGAAGACTAAGATATTTGCTTCAACTTCTTATAATAGAGAAGAGGGTTTATTGAGTAATGACAATCTTAATAAATATTCATTGCGATTGAATATTGATCAAGAAATTTTCTCTTGGGCTAAAATGGGCTTTACTTCTAATCTAACTTATCAAGATAGAAATCAAGGAGTGAAAAATACCTTTACAAAAGGTCTTTCATCATTTCCTTTGGGAGATATGCTTATGATCAAAAATGGGAAAATAAATCATGAATATATTACAGGACAATATTCTCCATTAGGTGATTTTATTGAAGATCAATATGTGAATAATACTCGTTCCACTTATTTGAATGTTAGTGGTTATTTGGAACTGAGTCCAATAAAAGATTTTACTTTTACAAGCCGTATTAATGGTACGCTCAGTGATTCTCGTCAAGGACAATATTGGGGAGATCAATGTAATGCTAATAGACCTAGTTATGCAGGTTCACCTCATGCTGCTATTACTAATAAGAACGCATGGAATTATACATGGGAGAATATTCTTTCTTATAATACTACTATTGCAAAAGATCATAATATAGGTGGTTCTGTTATTACTTCTTGGAATAAGAATCAAAATGATAGTAGCTTAGCTGCAGCTAGTGGTCAGATGGTAGATCGTTGGTCATTTTGGCGATTAGCATCCGGCGCATCGCAGCATGTTGAGTCTGATTTTGCTCAAACACAGAAAATGTCATTTGCTGTTCGTTTCAATTATTCTTATAAAGGTAAGTATTTGTTTACATTCTCAAATCGTTGGGATGGTGTGTCTCAGTTCTCAGCAGGGCATAAGTGGGATAGTTTCCCTGCTGGAGCAATTGCATGGCGTATCTCTGACGAACCTTTTATGAATGTGGCAAAAAATTGGTTGAATAATTTAAAATTGCGTGTAGGATATGGTATTACAGGTAATTCGGGCGGGGTGGATGCTTATGGTACAACTACACAAGCCTATGTTTATACCGGTAATGGACTTACTTTAAATGGTCAAAACTCTTCTTTTACTCAGTATACAGGTACTTATGGTAGCAAGGATTTGGGTTGGGAAAAGTCTTATAACTGGAATGTTGGTTTGGACTATGGCATATTAAACAATCGTGTTGATGGTTCTATCGAATGGTTTAAAACAACAACAAAAGGTTTGCTCTTTAAACGTACTTTGCCTATTACTAGTGGTTTGACTGGTTGGGGATCCCCATTATCTATTTGGCAGAATATTGCTGAAACTAGTAATCAAGGTGTGGAAGTCACCATTAATTCACATAATATAAAAACCAAAGATTTTAGTTGGAATACCACACTATCTGTAACATGGAGTAAAGAGAAAATAGAAAAATTACCTGATGGTGATTTAATTTCTGAAAATTTGTTTGTAGGGCATTCTATAAAGTCCATCTATGGCTATAAATATACCGGAATTTGGGGTACAAATACTCCTCAGGATATTTTGGATGCTTATGGTGTTAAACCCGGTTTTATTCAGATTGAAACTTTGGAAAAAGATGGTGATGGTGGAGTACACAAATATAGTACAAATGACCGTCAAGTGTTGGGACATACTAATCCGGATTGGATTGTTGGCTTGAATAATACATTTACTTATAAAAATTTTGATTTGTCTGTATTTGCAATGGCTCGTTATGGTCAAACTATTAATAGTGATTTGTTGGGTTATTATACGGCAGAACAAAGTGTAACAACAAATCAGTTGGCTGGAGCGGATTATTGGACGGAAAATAACCAGGGAGCTTATTATCCTGCTCCAGGGACAGGTTCGGAACAAAGTACGGTCATCTCAGCTTTAAGAGTGCGTGATGGTTCATTCATAAAAGTGAAAAATATCACTTTAGGATATACTTTTCCAGTTAATATCTCACGTAAGGCTTTGATGGAAAAATGTCGTATCTATGCAACTGCATACAATCCGTTTATTTATGTAAAGGATAAACAGTTGAAGGGTACAGATCCAGAGACAAACGGTTCGGATGCATTCCCTACTTTTAGACAGTTTGTGTTCGGAGTTAATTTAACTTTCTAACTTTATATAGGAGATATTTAAAATGAAAAATATATTCAGAAAACTTACTTTATATTCAGTGGCTTTAGCTGCTGTATCTTTCAGCTCTTGTTCGTTGGAAGAAAATAATCCGGCAGGCTTTACCAAGGAAAATCTTGCTACTTCTATTGAAGGGTATGAAACGTTGGTTAACCAGTGTTATTTTGCTATGGAAAGATATTTCTATGGTACGGATAGTTGGATGAGTTTGACCGAAGGTGATTCAGACCTTTGGACCTATCAGGCTAATCAATCAACTTCATACACCCAATGGTTTTGGTTCTTTGCAGGAGCATCTCCTAATACCACTTATACAAATAATTGGTGGAATGGTACTTATGATGGAGTAGGTTCTTGTAATGAAGCAATTGCATTGGCCGGTTATGCACCATATAAAACGGAAGCGGAACGAAATGCTAAAGTTGCAGAAGCCCGTTTCTTGCGTGCAATCTATTATTTTAATGCGGTAGAGCAATTTGGTGGGGTCACTATGTTGACTGAACCTGAAACAACTTTGAATTATGCTCCGGAACGTACAGATCCGCTGACTATTTATAAGGAAGTTATTATTCCTGATTTAGAATATGCTGTAGAATGGTTGGCAGTTGGTACACATGCCACTACTACGGTTCCAACCAAAAAGGCAGCTTTGGGATTTTTGGCAAAGGCCTGTTTGCAGACTTATGAATATGGTTCGACAGAATATTTGCAAAAGGCTTTGGATTCGGCTAAAGAATTGATTGCTGATTGTGAATCAGGTGGTGCAAAATATAATGCTTATATGTATCCGACCTATGAAGAAGTTTTTAAAGAATCGAATAATTGGGAAAATAAAGAAGCTTTGTGGAAGCATCGTTGGTATGCTGGTTCTGATGGTCATGGTTCTAGTAACGGTAACTATAAATTAAATCGTAATGATGAATATTTCTTGTGTAACGTGAATAAATTCGGAGCACGTGAAGATAATCAAGAAACTCGTTTAACTTGGGAGGGATGTATTTCTGGCATTTTTATGCCTACTCAACATCTTTTAAATCTTTATGTGCAGGAGGACGGAACACTTGACCCTCGATTCCATGAGTCATTTACTACTGAATGGAATGCGAATAAGAATTATATTTGGGATACTAGTGCGGCTAATATGTATGATAAAGATGAATCTATAGTTGGTACTGAATTAAAGAAGGGAGATTTGGCGATTAAATTCGTAATGCCTCAGGATGAGGATTATGCTGAGGAAAAAGCAAATAGACATACCTCGAATTATTTAATGATTGCTTATGATGATGTGTACAATGATCAAAAACATAATGTAAATATGCAATATAATGGTATGGAAAATCAGTTCCGTTATTTTTATCCATCATTGAATAAGCATAATAGTAGCAATTACTATGTGGCCAATGCTTCTAAAAAACGCAATGGCAATTTAAATGCGACTTTTATGATGCGTATGGCAGAAGTTTACCTGATAGCTGCAGAAGCTGATATTTTAATCAATGGTGGTGCGAATGCAATGGGATACATTAATAAGGTACGTGCTCGTGCAGGGGCAAAGGCATTGACAGGTACAGCTACAGTTCGTACTGTTTTAGATGAGAGAGGACGTGAGCTTTGTGGCGAATATTGTAGATTTTATGATTTGAAACGTACCGGCATGTTTAAGAGTTCAAATTATTTGGAGGAAACACATCCGGACTTGGCTCAGTTCTTTAATCCTAATTATGCATTACGACCTATCTCTACAACATTTACTGCAACTATATCTAATGGTGCTGAATATCAAAATCCTGGATATTGATAATTTAAAACTTTTATAGTAGAATAATTGTCTTGTCTCTATTTGTAAAGAGGCAAGACAATTTTTTTTCATTCCATTGGATTGGTAGTCGTATATCGATTTGTTACTACCTATTATAATTACTGTGATGAAATTGATTATATTCTATTTATATTGATTTGTATAGAGTTATTTGTATGGTTCCTTTTAATTTATGAAACCTTAAATAACCGATTGAGATTGCTTATAATCAGTAGATCTTATAAATAATCGGAACATGGCTTTGAATTGAAGCCTCACAGTAACACTACGGTAGATATAAATTGTGCACGAATGGGAGTTGGAGGGAGATAATTCGTGGGGCTACCTGTATTAGAATCTTATTGGCTAAAATCAGGTATTTATAAATTTAAGTTTGTGATTCAGTTAAAAAGAAATACTAAATGAAAGAAAATGTATTTTTGATTTAACCTATTTTTACAATTAATTTTGAGTACAGAGGTTTTTTATCTACGTCATTTTAATAGATATAATAAAATAAATCTAGTTAACTATTATAACAGAAATGAAAAGCATGAAAAAAAGTCCGAAACAAAATTGGGAAAGTAATATCAGACGTACTCCCATTATTTTAGGGTTATCGGCAGCATTATGTATGCCGTCTGCATTTTCTTATGCAAATGCAAGTGACCCTGTTGCCGGTGAATTGGTTCAGTCTGTCCAGCAAGGACGTACTGTCACAGGTAAAATCATAGATGACACAGGGGAACCGTTAATTGGTGTATCCGTACTGGTGAAAGGTACAACGGTGGGTACGATTACCGATTTTGACGGTAATTATTCTTTGGAAGTTCCTTCAGGTAAGAATATTCTTGTCATATCTTATATAGGATATAAGACACAGGATATAACGGTGGGAAAAAGCAATCAGCTGAACATTAAAATGGAGGCCGATACGCAGGCTTTGGATGAAGTAGTCGTTGTAGGTTATGGCGTGATGAAGAAACGTGACCTTACAGGTTCTATTGCTTCAGTGAAGGCGGCTGATATTGTAAAATCACCGGCATCTAATGCCATGGAAGCATTGCAGGGGCAGGTTCCGGGTTTGGATATTGTACGTAATTCAGGTAAGGCTACTTCGGGTGTAACCATTAATATTCGCGGCCAGCGTTCACTGTCCGATGTGAAAGATGAGTTTGGTAACAATGTTGCCAATGCTCCGCTGTTTATCATTGATGGTATGCAGGGAGGTGATTTCTCGGATATTGCTCCGGCTGATATTGAGTCTATTGAGGTGTTGAAGGATGCTTCTTCTACGGCAATTTATGGTTCACAAGGTGCTAATGGGGTAATCATTATAACAACCAAGAAAGGTGCGCAAGGCAAAACAAAGTTTTCTTATAATGGTTATTTTGGTATACAGGAAGCCACTTCATTGCCAAGTGTTTTGAATTCTTATGATTATGCTACTTTATATAATGAAGCTTGTCGCAATTCAGGTCAGCAGGAAAAGTATTTACCGGAACAAATTCAGAAGTTTAGAGACGGAACTGACCCAATGTATCCCAGTATCGATTATTTTGATGTGTATTATGATAAGGCTAGTATGCAGAATCATCGTCTGAACCTTACAGGTGGTTCTGATAATTTTCAGTATGCTATCATGTTGGGTTATTTGGAGCAAGAAGGTATTTTAGTAGGAACAAATTATCGGAAAACGGATTTTAGAACCAATATTGATTCTTATTTATGGAAGAAGAAATTACGTGTGACGACTCGTCTTTCTGGAAATTATGGTGTTAAGAAAGAACCAAGGGATATATGGAATGCCAAATGGTATGCAACCAATGCGCCTGTATGGCCTCTGAAAAATGAGGAAGGCATTTGGATGAGTGTAAACGGAGAACGTAATTATTATGGTGAAATAATGGAAGGTAGTAGTTCAAGAACGGAACGCTATGTGTTTAACGGGCAACTTGAAGGGGAGTTAAAAATATGGGACGGTCTGAGTGCACAACTAACTTATGGTTACAATGTGGAAAGTTCTAATATAAATGCATTCCATGCCAATGTGACTTTGGCTAATGCAGATGGATCTACCAAATCGCTCATGTCGGATTTAAACGAAACGAATCACTTGAATTATCAGACTTTACTGACTGCTTTATTGAAATATGACAAGAATTTCGGTAGACATTCGGTTTCTGCCATGGTAGGTTATTCTGAGGAGTATTTCAAGTGGAAGTGGAATAGTGGTTTCCGTTCGGGATTTGTAAATAATGACCAGCCTGTTTTGAATTTAGGAGATGCGTCAACGATGAGTAATAATGCTGATGCTTATGATTTGGGATTGCGCTCTTATTTTGCCCGTGTCAATTATAGCTTTAATGAGCGTTATTTGTTTGAAGCGAATATTCGTCGTGATGGTTCTTCACGTTTCGCAAAAGGAAATCAGTGGGGTACTTTCCCTTCATTCTCTGTAGGATGGCTCATTTCGGAAGAAAATTTTATGAAAAACTTGGATTGGCTGGATATGTTCAAAATCAGAGCATCATGGGGTAAGTTGGGCAATCAGAATATTAATTCTTATTATGTTGGAAGTGAGATACTTTCTAGTGGACAGAATTATTCATTAGGAGGAGCTTTACAGCCAGGTGTGGCGGTGAATAATTTGATTAATAAAGAAACTACTTGGGAAACGACTTCTCAAATCGACATCGGTTTTGATTTGGCATTGAATAATGGAATATCATTGACTTTTGACTATTTTGACAAAAGAACTAATGACATTCTGATGCAGACGCCGATTCCTCTTACGATGGGTAATTTGGGTGCACCTTATGTTAATGCTGGTAAAGTGAGTAACAAAGGTATAGAAGCAATGGTTTCTTATAGAAAGCGTTTTGATAATGGACTTCAAATTCAGACAAGTTTGAATCTTTCTCATATTGTAAATAAAATAACAGATTTGAATGGGGCAAGTCCTATTATTAGTGATGCTAAAGCTCAGGTAGAAGGACACGCTATAAATGCTTTCTATGGTTATAAAATGGATGGCTTATATCAAATATCTGATTTTACATGGCAGAATAATAACGATCCGAGTATTCCACACGAACAACGGAAATATATTTTGAAAGACGGTGTGGTTTCTGTTGCTAATTTTACGGCTCAGCCGGGTGATATTAAATATGCCGACCTTAATGGGGATGGAAAAGTGACTATGGAGGATGACAGAACCGTTATTGGAAAACAGTTTCCTGATTTGACTTATGCATGGCAATTTAATTTGGAGTGGAAGAATTTCGATTTCAGTATGTTTTGGCAAGGTGTACAAGGCATTGACGGGTACACTTATTTTGAAATAGCTTGTCCGTTTAGTGGTTTTGCCAATATGGGTGATTGGTGGTTGGAACGTTGGACTTCAGACAATCCAAATACAAAATATCCTCGTCTAACATTGGATGGAGGCCGAAATAATATTCATTCCACATTCTATATGGAAAATGCTTCCTATTTGCGTTTGAAGAATGTTGAGCTGGGGTATACATTTGATAGAAAAATTCTTCCTTTTATGGGAAATTGTACTGCACGTTTGTATGGTAATATTCAGAATGCTTTTACTATTACAAACTATAAGGGATTTGATCCGGAACAAGAAGTTGGAGAAACACGTGCTCAAGCTTTTCCACAAGTCCGTATCTATACAATAGGTTTGAATGTTAACTTTTAATTGTGAATAACCATGAAGAAAATATATAGATATATTTTAATTTCTGTTTTAGGTGTAATGGGGATGAGTAGTTGTGTTGACAATTTATTAGATCGTACTCCAATAGCTTCTTTATCCCCTACAACTTTTTATCAAGATGAAAATCAGTGTAGAATGGCATTAATGGGAGTGTACTCAGCATTGCAGCCCGTTACTTCCACTTATTGGTATCAATTGGATTTTATGTCAGATGACGCTTATTGTCAAGATTCTTGGCAAGGTTCCACAGAATTTGGTGGATGGAAGCAAAACTCTTCCAGCACAGCAGCCAATGATAGATGGCGTATGAATTATCGGTTGATTGTTCGCGCCAATATGTTTATGACTAATTTGCAGGTAGCTCCCATAAGTGAAAGTGTAAAAACTCAGATGATGGCAGAGGCCAAATTCTTACGTGCATATGGATATGCAGACTTGATTACTTTCTTTGGTGACGTTCCTATTG
>OIEE01000680.1_pt1 | contig 10710 bp, 6 predicted proteins | sample 1581701 | NCBI WGS metagenome assembly OIEE01 (sample SAMN01760976, study PRJEB22395) | human gut metagenome | reverse complement strand
ATATACTAAAAGGGTACTGCACTGGAGCCGGCGGTGGACACCGTGGAGCCTATCTACCACCACCACACTGACGCCTGCTACGAGGAAGTGCTTACCTGCCCCCTGCCGGAGCATCACCACACCGTAGCCTGCCTGAGCGACACCTCCGCCGACCTTGAGACCCCCGAGGAGTGGCAGGCCGTCAACGACGAGGCCGTGATGACCGGCAACTGGGACGAGGACCTGCTCAGCGTGGCAAAGACCCAGCTGGGCTACGAACAGAGCGAGAAAAACTTTGAGATCGACCCCGCGGACGGCGTGACCCTGCACTACTACTCCCGCTACGGCCAGTCTTACGGCAACCCCTACGGCGAGTGGGATGTGATGTTCCTCTCCTACTGCCTGAAGTACGCCGGTATCCCCCAGAGCGCCATCCCGCAGGAGGCCAGCGTGCTTTCCCTGCGCAGCTCCATGAGCGACATGGACTGGCTGCTGGACGGCGAGGACGGCAGCGCCGCCAATGTGGGCGACATCGTTATTTATAATAAGTACGTCACCCGCACCGTGGCTGTGGACAGCAGCGCCGATGGTGCAGCGGACGATCTGGACGACCAGTTCAGCATGGACGCTGAGGGTGAGAACGGCGCAGCGCTTGAAACTTCCGGCGCTTCTGCGTTGGATGCAGCCCCTGCCGCCGAGGATGCCCCCGCTGCCGACAGCGTGATTACCCCCGATCTCCCCGACACCGCTAACCCGGAGCAGCCCGCCGCAAAGCCGGTGGACAGCACCAGTACCTCTGCATCCGGCGCGGACACCCTTATCCCCAGCGTGGGTTCCCCCGCTGCCGAGCCGCAGACCACTACCGTGACTGACGCTCCGCCCGTGGAGACCGTGGGCATCGTGAGCGAGGCGGACGAGAACACCCTGACCGTTATCTCCGGCGACGTGGACGGCAAGGTGGCTGAGGTCACCCTTTCCAACGCCGAGGTTCTGGCCGTGGTGGATGTTGCCGCCGCCCAGTACGCAGACGAGATGCTCTCCTCTGCCGTTGACGGCGCACTGAAAGCCCCCGATATGCTTACGCTGGCGGGTGAGCCCATGACCGTAAGCACCACGACCGTTGGCTCTGCCTTGGACGGTGCTAATTATGTTACTGATTTCAAGATTCAGAAGCAGCAGGGTAGCCAATACGTTGATGCTGCCACCAGCGTTGTCACTGACAAAATGCATGGCTATCTTGAACTGAAGGATATTCCTGCTAAGGATATTGCAGATAACAACTATCAGGTTAAGGTTGCCCTGCCGGAGGCTTTTGACCTGAAGGATTTTGCTTCGGATAAAGGCGACTTGATCGATCCGAACTATACCGGTCCAAAGGGCAGCGTTTGCGGCACCTACCAGTTTGTAGAGGGAAACGGTAAGTGGTACGTCCTGTTCACCTATGATCATGATTTTATTCATCAGGATCAGCTGTCGAATACCACCAAGGTCAGAAGTACAGTCAACTTTGATTTCCGGTGGGACCAAACCAAGGTCACGACCGGCGGGAGCAATGAGTTTAAGGTCAACGAAAAAGCAAAGGTCACCATTTATATCAAGCGCGAAGAAAGCACCACGCCCGGCGAGGAAAAGAAATTCAGTCTGGATAAACAATCTGCCGGGCTTAAGTACGACGACAAGAATGCTTACGTTGATTACACTGTAAAACTTACCCTGAAGGAGGACAGAGCAGCCCCCTTGAAACTGACTGATACACTCACAAGTCCGTCCGGGGTCACCTTCGACTATGTTGACACCTTCCTCCAAGTTACTGGCCCGAATGGTTCTGCGCCCGACATTTCTTGGGCAGATACCACAGGTAGTACGGGCAAAATGATCACCTTGGGCACTAGTGGTCAGACCCTGCAAAAGGGCACCTATACCATCACTTACCGCGTCAAGGCTGATAATTTTGGCAGCACAAGTTACAACGGGGACGATTTAAAAAACTTTATCAAATTTGGTGATGATGTAGAAGGTACTTCCACCTCTATCAAAACAAAGGATATTGAAAAATCGGGCAAGCTCAGCAAAGACGGCGAGATCATCACATGGACTGTCAAGATCAACAACGGTGACGTCATGCGTTATCTGCCTGCTAACGCTAAATTTACCGATACGATCGACACAAATCAGGAATTTGTTGCCAATTCTTTCAAGGTCAAAAAGACCGATGCAGACGGCAATGAGACCAAGACCAAACCAACAGATGTCTACAACAGTACAGACCACAAACTCACCTACAACCTTGAGCCAGGCTTCAACAAGTATGAGATCACCTACCAGACAAGGGTCACAAAAGCTATCCCTCTGACCGGTCTGGATGTCAAAAACACCGGCAATCTGGAGGGCGGTGGGCTGGACAGCAGCTCTGAAGGCACTGTCCACATCGACTCAGATGTTCTTACCAAAGAGGCAGTTGGTGAGCCGACTAATAATGGTACAGAGGCCACCATGAAGTGGGTCAGTATCATCAACTCGACAGATGTCAGTGACTATATTTACTACGATTACAGTAACGCGGTGCAGGATGCAGACGGTAAAAACCGCAAGGCGCAGACCATTGAAGAGGGCTCTGTAAAGGTTTACGATTCTAGCCATGTTGATGTTACCAGTAAAGTAAATATCGACTATACCTATACTTGCGGCGACAAAGATGACGCTGGCACAGATCTGGGTCTGTTCAAGATCGACTTTACAAACTCCAATGTGATCGGCCCGCTGACCATTACCTACACAACAAAATGCTTTATCGTCCAGCAGCTGCCAAGCTACGGTGCAACGGTCAAGAACCACTGCCGCATCAATAATGGCACTGTGGCAACCGCTGAGCAGAAAATTACAAAAGGCTCTGACACGATAAGTTACTTCTATAAGTATGCTGGTGATTATAATTGGACGAACATGCAGAGCGGCAGCGGCAGTACTACCCTGCAGCCCGGCCAAAAGCTGCCTTGGACGATCGAGCTCAACGCGGATGGAGTGCTGAAATGGAAAAATGACAAACAATGGGTCATTACCGATACCATTCCCCGCGGTCTGGTTCTGGACGAAAGCAGCGTTCAAATCAAGAACTATGGCGTTGCCCTGCCCGCTACATCTACAGTCACCAAAAACGCAGACGGAACCACCACGCTGGTAATCACCATGTTGCCGGAGTCGTTCAGTTATACAAATAACAGTGTGACTGAGATCCGCAAGCAAATCAATATCACCTACGACACTACGCTGGATCCTAAATGTACCGACATCTGGAATGACAATACCGCATCGTTTAGAAACGTTGCCGAGTTCAAGCACAATGGCGAGAAGATAGGTGATACCTCCTTTACCGAAACAGTTACGCGCAGAGTTGTTGGCAAGAGCGGTACTTTTGACGAAACCACCGGTCTTTTGACCTATCAGGTCAAGCTGAACCCCTACGGTGCAACGCTGAACAATGGCACCGACATGGTTCTGCAAGACGTCATGACCGTGCCCTCTGATTTGTGGGCTGATGGGTCTGGTAACAAGCGTGTAACGCTGGAAGGCATCTCTGTTTTTGATGCCAATCTGCAGGCAGATGGTACGCTGGAAGCAACCACATGGCGTGCAGACCTTACCTGTGTAGCCGGAAAGTTTGATGACGATGCCGCCGGAAATAACGTTGACACGTCCACCTACTATTCCAAGTACAGCAGCAATAGCAGCCACCAGCTTAAGGCATGGACAATGGTACCCGATAGCACCCCGCTTGTGCTGGTTTTCCATTACCGAGTTAATACGGAAGGTCTGGTTAAAGGCAATACCTTCACCTTTGAGAACACTGCAGAACTGAATGGCAAGTGGAAGAACGAGCAATGCAGCACCAGCTTTACTTCCAGTTCGGGAGCTTCTGCCGGTATCGACTTCAACTCCAACCGCTTGACCATCGTCAAGTACTCCGGCACGCCAGACAAGGTTCTGCCCGGTGCAGAGTTCAGTCTGGAAAAGTATAACGCTACCACTGGATGGAAAGGCGAAAAAACTGATATAGTGACCAACACCAGCGGCAACGTAACGCTTGGCAGTCTGGACGTTAACACCTTCTATCGCTTGAAGGAAACACAAGCGCCTGATGGTTATCGGACACCGAATAATTACCATTATTTTGTAATTTCTGACAATAGTCACAGCTACACGGCCTCTGGCGTTCCCGACTTTAAGAGTACAGATACCTTTAGCGAGTACAAGTTGGCTGAAGGGCAGATGTTTGGCAGCTTCTACTACTACTGCGAAAACACCCCCAATGACAACTCTGACTACGTTCTCCCCTCTACCGGCGGCACCGGTACACTCCCGTATACAGCCGTGGGCGGCACAATGATGCTGACCGCGCTGGCATATAGTTTTATCCACCGCAAGCGCAGACGCGAAGGGAGAGCAGATGACTAAACTGCACTTTTCTGCTGGCGTGCCGGGGCTGAGCCCCCGCCCGCCCAGCGCAAAGTTTACGCGATAGACCAAACAAAACTACACCCCTACCCCCTGTGCAAAACGCAGGGGGGCGGCAAGGGGCAGAAAAGAAAGGGGCTTTTTTCATGAAAAAAGCAATGAAAAAACTCATGGCTGCGCTGCTGGCAGTTGCCATGGTGTGCGCCATGGCGATCCCGGCGTTTGCATACAACACTTGGGAGACTGAGGAGGACCTCAACCAACTCCACGGTTACAGCGCTTTCCAGATCTTCAAGGGTGTTATTAGTAAGGACAATGAGACGCTTTCCAACGTTGGGTGGGGCAGCAGCATCACTAAGCCTGACGAGTTTCTGGCGCAGTTGACGGCAGATCCTACCATCGGCGGTGAGTTTAAAACTAATTTCACTGCTCAGGACGTTCTTGCGGTTATCAGCAAATGGCATAATTCCGATGATTACAGCATCGCTTTTGCGCGCGTTGTATGCCACTATCTCTACCCGGATGCCAATGCAAACCCGAAACCCGTCATTACAGATCACACCGGTGGCATCAACATTCCAGAGTCAGGTTATTATCTGATCGTTGATACTACCTACTTTAACCTTCGCGATTTCTATCATGCCTACAATTCCTTCTTCCTGCTGAATGTTCCCCAAGCACCCTATGTCGTTTTAGTTAATCATAAGGTTGTAAAGCCCTATGTTGAGAAGGAAGTTTATGACGATCAGGATGGCACCAACGAAGCAGGTTTTGGTTCCAGCGCTGACCATGCGATCAACGAAGAGTTCCAGTTCAAGCTGATTGCTACCTTGCCCGCAAGCAGAGACAATGGCCGTGCTTACGATTACTATGACGAGTACGCTGTTTTGTTCAATGATACCTTGTCCAAGGGCATTACTTATGACAGACTCGATAGTGTAGTCATTGAATCCAAGGGCATTCCCTATGATATCACCGGCGATTCTTCGAAGTATACCATTGATACTACCGATCTTGAAAGTCATAACTATTTTGTGGTAGGCATTTCTGATGTCAAAACCTGTGTTGAAGATCCAAGGTTCAATTTGAATGACGGCGCTACTATTACGGTCACCTATACTGCACACCTGAACGACAAAGCCGCTGTCAATACTACAAGTGGCTCTACCGATAACAAAAACAAAGTACAGCTCCAGTACTCTAATAACCCCAGAAACAGCGCATACTGGGGCTTCACTCCCGAAAGCGAAGTCCGTGTGTACACCTACCAGCTGAACAACACCAAGTATCACGATGATGATAACGAGAACAACAAGCTGGAGGGCGCTGGCTTCCGTCTGTACAGCGGTGAAGCTTGCAATGATGAAGATGAGATCAAGCTCAAAAAGAATGCTGACGGCACTTACTCTCGCTACTTTGGAACTGAAGATGGCGAAGAAATGTTCTCTGACGACAAGGGCCAGTTTAACGTTAAGGGTCTGGACGCCGGTACTTACTACCTGAAGGAGACCACCCCTCCCACCGGTTACAGTGCCTGTGACAAAACTAAAATCGTCATTTCTGCAACGCACGACGAACACAATGTTAATCTGTCCGGTGAATCCAACCTGAATAATAAAATCATCAACAAAAAAGCCGGCGGCATTACCCTGCCCTCCACCGGCGGCATCGGCACTACCCTGTTCTATGTGGTCGGCGGCGGCCTGATGGTTGCGGCCATCGTTCTGCTGGTCACCAAGAAGCGCATGGAGAACAAGTAAGCTCCATTTCCCCCAAGAACCCGGAGCAAAGGGGCTGCAAGGCCCCCGCTCCTATCCTTATAACATTAGGGAGTAGCCCATGAAAAAGAACAAAAGCACCATCATCCTGATCCTCGTCTTTTTCGTGGGTCTATCCGTGATGTTATACCCCACCCTCAGCGATTACGTCAACCAATTGCATCAGTCCCGTGCTGTGGCAAGCTACGCGCAGGACGTGGACACCATGACCGATGCGGATTACAGCGCCTACTTTGACGCCGCCGATGCCTTTAACGCACAGGTGGCCGCCAACGAAAACGCCCTTTACCGCCCGGATCAGCTTACCGGCTACAACGACACGCTGGATATTACCGGCACCGGCATTATGGGTTACATCACCATTTCCAAAATCGGCGTGGAGCTGCCCATCTACCACGGCACCAGCGACGGCGTATTGCAGATCGCCGCAGGCCACTTGGAGGGCACCAGCCTGCCGGTGGGCGGCGAGAGCACCCACGCGGTCATCTCGGCGCACCGCGGCCTGCCCAGCGCAAAGCTGTTTACCAACCTCGACCAGCTGGAAGTGGGCGATACCTTTACCATCACCGTGCTGGACCGGGTACTCACCTACGAGGTGGACAAAATCTCCATCGTGCTGCCCACCGAGACCGATGAGCTGAAGATCGCCGAAGGCAAGGACTACGTCACCCTGATGACCTGCACCCCCTACGGCATCAACACCCACCGCCTGCTGGTACGCGGTCGCCGCGTAGAGACCCCGGATCAGTACAAGCACCTCCGCGTTACTGCAGAAGCGCTTAAAATTGAACCCATTATTGTTGCGCCCATTATGGCGCTGCCCATGCTGCTGATCTTACTGATCGGTATGCTGATTTCTACACGCAAACCCAAGAAAACGAGAGGTGAAGAACATGAAAAGCATTGATTTGCGTCATCGTCTGGCGGCTGTGCTGCTGGCTATGTGCCTTGTGGTATGCTGCGCCCTGCCGGCGTTTGCCACCAGTGCCAACATTGTACTGGGGCGTCTGGGCTCGCTCCACGTCCGTCTGTACGACACCCACAACGATGTGCCCCTGCGCGGCGGCGAGCTTACCCTGAAAAGAACAGTTCATCTTTAAACAAGCGCTTGTTCTTTTTTAAAAAACAAGGCGTTTCAAAGGTTACTAACATACAGACCGACAGGTTAGTAACGTGTCGGGTAACACGTTACTAATGTATCAGGTGAAAGATTAGTAATGTTACGCGTGAAAGATATAGAATCTTACAGGTATAACATATATATCAAAGAATGAACAGGTAGGCATAAAAAAAGACTGGTGTTTTTTATATGAGAAGCACCAGTCTTATCTAATTAAAAAGATTCCTTTATCAGCATTTTATTTTCAATTCATTCAAAATAGCACGCATCTTTTCAAATGTTGTGATACGAGTCGGTACAAGCGGCAAACGCAATTTGTTTTCAATCAGCCCCATTACATTCAACATAGCCTTCACCCCAGCAGGGTTACCATCTACGAACAACAGGCTGAATAATTCCGTAAACTTATGATGAATAGTCAATGCATTTGCAAAATCACCCTGTAATGCCAAACGAGTCATACGACTGAATTCACGCGGAAATGCATTACCGATAACCGAGATAACCCCTACAGCACCCAAAGTAATCAAAGGAAATGTAATACCATCATCACCCGAAATCACATCAAAATTAGCCGGTTTATTCTTGATGATATCATCCATCTGAGTAATATTACCCGATGCCTCCTTGATAGCGATAATATTCTTGAAATCGCGTGCCAGACGCAAGGTGGTCTCAGCAGTCATGTTCACACCGGTACGTCCCGGTACATTATAAAGAACCACAGGAAGATCCGTCGCTTCAGCAATCGCTTTATAGTGTTGGTAAATACCTTCCTGGGAAGGTTTGTTATAATAAGGTACAGCAACAAGCACGGCATCAACTCCTGTCATATCATCATTTTTCAGCGTTTCCACAACAGCACGGGTACAGTTGCTGCTAACTCCCAGCAGAATAGGGATACGTCCATTCACTCTTTCGATTATCAAACGTTTTATCTTGTCTTTTTCTTCTTTAGTCAAAGTCGGGGTTTCAGCCGTGGTTCCCAACACGCATAAAAAGTCTGTTCCATTTTGAAGCTGGTAATCAACCAGACGAAGTAACGCATCATAATCAACGCTGTCATCTTCCTTGAAAGGAGTAATCAACGCTACTCCCATGCCTTTTAATCTTGTCTGTATCATAAATGAATTATAAATTCTTATTTAATAGCCTACAAAAGTACGAATATTTTCTATTTTAGCGATAAAAATCACACTATTTTTACTTTATACTCGCTAAAAAGTCACTCTATCATTTGCAGAAACTCCTCTTCGCTCACAATGGTCACACCCAGTTTCTGCGCTTTCTCCAGTTTACTGGGCCCCATATTGTCACCTGCCAGAATAAAGCTGGTCTTGGACGAAATACTTCCCACATTCTTACCGCCATGCTTTTCAATTAACTCCTTATATTCGTCACGCGAATGATGGGCGAAAACCCCACTAATCACAATAGATTTCCCTGCCAATTTGTCAGTGTGTCCCGAAGTATCCTCCTCATCGGCTTCCAGTCTCACACCCGCCACACGAAGACGCTCTATAATGTCACGATTCTTCGGATTAGCAAAGTACAACAAGATACTCTGTGCTATTTTTTCTCCGATTTCATCGACATGAATCAAATTATCCAAACTCGCGTCTGCCAAAGCATCCATCGACTTAAAGGATTTCGCCACCTTCTTCGCCACAGTTTCACCCACAAAACGGATACCCAATGCAAAGAGCACCCTTTCAAACGGCACTTCTTTGGACTGCTCTATACCTTTTATTATATTCTCGGCAGATTTTTCTCCCATACGTTCTAGGTTGATGATATCCGATGTTTTTAAAGTATACAGATCGGCAACATCACGTATCAATCCTTCCTGGTAAAACTGATCTACCGTTTCCGGACCGAGTCCATCAATATCCATAGCCCTACGGCTGATAAAATGTTCTATTTTTCCCTTGATCTGTGGGGGGCAAGCGGCATCATTGGTACAATAATAAGCAGCTTCACCTTCATAGCGTACCAATTTACTGCCACACTCGGGACAATGAGTAATAAACTTTACTTTGTCACCTATCATAATACGGGCGTCTTTGTCCACACCTACAATCTTTGGAATAATCTCACCGCCTTTTTCTACATATACCATATCACCAATATGCAAATCCAACCCTTCTATGATGTCGGCATTATGGAGCGAAGCACGCTTTACCACGGTTCCGGACAACTGTATAGGATCCAGATTGGCCACCGGAGTCACAGCACCTGTTCTTCCCACTTGATAGGTCACCTTGTTCAAACGGGTAAGTGCCTGTTCGGCCTGAAACTTGTATGCAATGGCCCATCGGGGTGATTTTGCCGTAAAACCCAAATTACGCTGCTGTCGCAAAGAATTCACTTTCAATACTATTCCATCCGTAGCTACAGGCAGATTCTTACGCTCCACATCCCAGTATTTGATAAAATCAAAAACTTCCTGCAATGTTTTGCATTTGCGAGTGAGATCGGAAATTTTAAATCCCCATTTCTCAGCTTCTTTCAGATTTTCATAATGACCGTCGCACGGCAAATTATCTCCAAGTAAATAATAAAGGTAGGCATCCAGTTTGCGGGAAGCAACTATAGCAGAGTTTTGTAATTTCAAAGTGCCTGATGCAGCATTACGCGGATTAGCGAAAAGAGGTTCTTCGCGTGCCTCTTTTTCGCGGTTTAGTTCCTCAAAGACTTCCCACGGCATTAGTATTTCCCCTCTGATCTCAAATAATTGGGGATAATCACCATGCAAAACAAGGGGGATAGTACGGATTGTCTTCACATTATCTGTTACATCATCGCCTTTTTCACCGTCGCCACGGGTTACGGCACGTATTAATTTACCGTTTTCGTATGTCAGTGAGATGGATGTACCGTCATATTTAAGTTCGGCACAAATTTCAAAATCTTCGTTCAGGGCTTTTTGAGTGCGATCATAAAAGTCAGATACCTCACCTTCAGAATAGGTATTACCCAACGAAAGCATTGGATATTTGTGTGTCACTTGCGTGAAATTCTTATTCAAATCGCTTCCTACGCGCATGGTTGGCGAATTTTCGTCCTGATATTCAGGATGTTCTCGCTCCATCTCCTGCAATTCCCGCATCATGTCGTCGAACTCTTTGTCGGAGATTTCGGGAGCATTCAACACGTAATAATTGTAGTTGTGCCGATGCAGTTCGGCACGGAGCTGATCTATCTTTTCTTTTGCAGTCATAGCTATTTCAGATTGTTTGAACGCAAAAATACAGGTTTCTCCTCTAATATTTGTACTTTTGCAGAAAATTAAAATTAATATGCGCATTGATATAATAACAGTTCTACCGGAGATGATTGAAGGCTTTTTCAATTGCTCCATTATGAAACGTGCTCAGAATA